>Ga0209489_103108_pt1 | contig 32778 bp, 23 predicted proteins | sample SiratrowhiteBW_FD_187527 | JGI IMG/M metagenome (GOLD analysis project Ga0209489, IMG submission 187527) | Root nodule microbial communities of legume samples collected from California, USA - Siratro white BW (SPAdes) (version 2) | ecosystem: Host-associated > Plants > Roots > Nodule | place...
TTCTGTTGTGTCTTCCATGCCCAAGAAAGATACAGTTGTCAACATAGCATAACCACATGACATAGTTGCAACCTCCATGTACTCCTCTACTGTCGGTGTGTGGTTGGAATGAAACCATCTTGACTCAGTAAGGTATGCTTGGACTAGCCGTTTCATCTGTAATTAAAAATACAAATAATAAAGTAATTAAATAATAATTATATTATTATTATTATTATTAATATTAATATTACTTTATTATGCTGTTAAATCATGATATAATTTTAAAATATTCAATGATGTTTGAATATTCAATAATATAGTCTATTTTTTTACAAAATTGTTGCTAAAAATCTCAAAAAAATTAAAATTATGAATTTTATTAAAATAATTCAAAATTTGTAATCCAACTTCATTATAATGGAACTTAATTTTAAAAATATATTCAATTCAATATTTTTAATTTAGTCTGTAAACCATTCAAAAATGCTTTTTTAAACTTAACATATCAACCTATTTAAATAAATATAAATAATATTTTCTTAGTATTAATACTATTATATAAAAATTGTTATAATGTATAAAAATAATATATTTATGTCTTAAATAATAAGCATGATGACTTATATAAAAGTATCAAAATTGCAATATTATTTAAAATTAAAATTCATATTCATTTTATGAGCATCATCAAAATAAAATTTCAAATAATTAATTACATGTATATTACATATAGATAAAAGAAAAAACTAATTACCAATGGACCTATTTAGTCAAAATCCAATAAATCCTTCAACCTTTTAAAGACTTATAAATAAGTTCATAGGTCATATAAGATTTTCATACAAGTCAGATGAGACCCTTAAAAGATATCCATCAGGTAAATAAATCATAGCAACATTTATTTTATTTTTAATAAAGCTCAATCTTAGGTCTACCAAACACCGGTCTGTGTTTATTTATCCCATATACTCTGATTCTTTAATTATTAGTATAAGAATAGATGGAAATTACCATTTTCATTAAAGGTATGTTCAAGACCCATAGCAACAATTTTAATGGAAAAAAATTTAATGGATTGAACGCATAAGCTTGTTGAAATTTATAAAAAGTGCATTGTTCAATTTTTCATAAAAGGTCAAACATGCACTAGTGTTAGAATCTTTCAAAATAAAATATATACCTTAAAAAGTTTAATGTGAATGAGCTATAAACAAACTCGTATAAAATTATAATTTAATCCTAACATTATGAAAAATTTAATTATAAAGACAATTTTCTTAATTCTTCCAACCATTGAAAATTATTTACCAGAAAATAAAAATTTACTTAAGATTTCAAATGCTAAATGTTATGACAAAATATCTGAGGTATCTAATATGAAATTTTATTTAATTTAATATTTCGTATTGAAAAAAAAATATTAAAAGTAGCAATTAAAAAAAAAGTAATCATACTTCTTTTTCAGCATACTTGACAAAGTTTTCTTTTCCTTGATTTCTCAACTCCTGCTCTGTTTCTTCAAAAATATCCAAAAGTGCCTTATAACATAATTTCATATATTCTGGTAGATCAACCAATGAGGAGATATCCCACCTGCTAATCATTAGAAAGTTTACTTTAATTTTGTTTAAAGAATAAAATAAAAAAAAGATACAATTATATAAATCATTTTTTACCTTTCTATTGCATTGGTGAAAATCTCTATCTCATCAATGGTTCCATAGGCATCATACACATCATCAATGATGGATGATATGGCTATGACTTTCCTCAGTATCCTTCTAGCAAGACAATATTGCGGCTCATAATAGACTCCAATAATCCAAAAGCAACCTTCCACAATCCTATCTCGTACAAAAGGAAAATTTGTGGAGACATTCAAATCCTTAACCCACCACCTGAATAAAAAAAATCCCAAATTAATTTCTCAAAGCAGTCTTAGACTTGGATTTATTTATTTATTTGTTCATTTTTCACTTAATAATAAAATGTTACTTTTGGAGGAAAAAATTACTTGGTCACACTGCTGACTTCTTTTTGATGGAGCTTCTGTAACATATTAAAATCTAGTTTTGCAAAGGTTAACAAACGTTCATTATGTGAGGGATCTTCTTGGTAGAAAGATATATAATATCTTGCCTCCAACCTTGGCATTCCCTTGCGAAGTGATTGTCCTAAGCTATGGTGCACTAACCCAAAAAGAAAGGGACTTAATTTGGTGGTTAATGACTTAGTTAACTGAATGAGAGTAAAACTATATGCTTCTTCCAGTATCTCTTCTCCATGGAATCTTAATTGGGATGCTTCATACAAGCTCAACATTCCTTGTATATCATTCAAAATGCTTTCCTTGAAGTTTCCTGCTTGGTCCTTGAATTTGCAAAATACATCTGCTTTGTAATTAAATAACGTGTTAAATTTCAAGATTTATATTTAAATATATGATGATTATACTTAGATGTTATACAAGATGAAAATCTCTCCAAAGGCATGTGGAGTGTTATGAATAAATTTCTTTACAAGCATATTTTTAAGAAAGAGAAAAGATATCTAAATATAGATTTTTATTTTTTCTTTTTATATTTTTTCAAATTATGATGTATATATTTTTTTTATAATTTTCTATTTTAAAAATGTAAATATGCACCATAATAGTATGTTTCAAATCAACTTAATTTTGATGAAGTAATTTTGTTTAGGTTTAGCAATAAAAATATCTAAATTTAAATTTAATAAAACTTTACAAAATGGTTTGGACTTAGTTTTCCTCTCAACTTGACTGTATTTACAATGTCACACTGATATAATGAAAAGCGTCAACATGGTGAATACTGGCAAAATTATACCTGATGAAATACGATATCCTTGTTGTCTAAGCAACCGGAAGAGCAAAGCGAGATGATGAAGATCATCATCATAATTTACTATATTATTCTCCTTTGTTGAAATCTCATAAATTCGATGCAATGCTTCATCAATTTCATGTTCAAAATGATAAGAAACACCCAAACGTTGAACTGAGTTGATGAAGTTTAACTTGAAACGGAAATTGTCATCAACAGGAGAGACAATCATCTTCCTCACGTATTCTTTCAATAGTGGAACTTGTTTGATGTCACTATCATCTTCCTGCATGTGGTTATCAAAACTCAAGCATAAGAAACATTTTATTTTGTGGATTTTTACAAAAGTCAATAATAAGTTAGGATACAAACAATTTAACACCATATATAAAGTAAAGCAACTATTGTTAACATAATTATTTTATGAACTTTGGTCTAAATATATTACCATGAAATACTACAATTAATTCATAAATTTAGTACACTACTAAAATAATTCCAAAAGAAATAAGTAAATCTGGCATTAAGTAGTTGAAACTAAATCTAAAAAGTAAGATTAGAATGAATGGTTATGCACTTACATGAAAACTAGAATCATAGGAAAGGAAATAATCGCCCCAAATGGAAGGATGAAAGTTTGCAGTGTGTCGAGTGAAGTTTGAGTTGGGCTTGGCATCCTGGGGAAAAACAGGAAGTGATGAAGATGATAGTTTAGACATGCTTGGTTTCTAGTATATTGTACTCTATGGCTTTAAATTAAAGAGAGATAGGATATTTTTGCTTTGAATATTCAAGACCTAAACTCCATTAATTTATAGGAATAAAAGAGAGATGTCACCGTTCCAAGGTTTATGTAGGCCCAAAGAGGATTTGAAACAGATTCTCGAGGGCGACTAAAACACTTTGTTAAATTGTGGTTTTATCTAAATTTCATCTTTTTGAATTTCAGAACTGTTAATCTCTTTTATTGATTTTTTTAATTAATCCTATTTGATATTTTTAAAATTAACGAATTTGAAATGTATTTTGAAATATCCAACTTTTAATTGTACTTTGATATTTTTTACACGTATTAAGGAGAAACAGAAATATACTACATTAAAATGATTTTACTATTTTAATAAATTCATAGGAGATTAATTAGTTTGAGAATAAATCAGGAGAAAAAACACCATGCCAGTACCAGTTATAATGTAGATATTTTTTAAAATATATAAAACTGACATTAATCCCTAAGAAATGAAGTAAATTGGAATGAGATTTTGAGTACAATAAAGAATCCACGAAAAAGAAGCCAGAAACAGAAAAGCAAAAAAACAATTAAGGACGCGTGATCATCCTAAAACTCTTACTTTTTTAGTTTCAAAATTCTTGCTTATCACTTCAATTTTATTTTTTTCATTTTTCGTCAAACAAATTATTTGAATCCTAAGATTTTATATATATACTTGTGATTTATATTAATGTTTTCCCTTTTCTTGTTTCTTTCCTTTTCTTTATCAAAAAGAATATATATAATTAATGGAAGAATAAAAAAAATATTTCAACCCTTATACAAATACTAGTTACAGAAGTTTTATGTTGTTTTTAATAAAAAAATTTATTACACATCCTATCACTATAACAAAAATCACTTTAGGTAATAGCATAAAACCGTGGCTTAAAGCATAAAAATCGTGATCTAAAGTTTAGGTAAAGGTTTTTCAACTATGGTGAAAATATATTTGGCTGAGTTCAAGAAGGAGATGAATTGAACTTTAGAAGATTTTTGAATTTAAACCTCTGAAAACAATTTTTGCAAATCGAAAACCTTTAATGAATCTCAATGATTAAGGATATAAGGTGCAGTAGTAAAATAAATCGATTTCAATCACGAATAAACCAATTTATTTTACTGACAGAACAGGTAAAAGTTATTAATCACACCAATGAGCTTATAAACAAATGATAGAGATAAAACTTTGCAATTTAAGTTGGACAGAATGCAATATACACAAATAAAACCAGAATTATTTATAACAAGACAAACAAATTTCTCAAAACTAATACTCAATTGAAGAACCAAAGTAAGTGACAACCAAATAACTCACATACAAGCAATTTTCCAAAACAACAATTAAGAAACAGATCTGAATGCCTATATATATTTACAGTAAGGTTGGTCAATCACTTTAGAAAGAAATTCAGTTTGGTAAATTTAATAGACACAGACACAATTAGCCTTACGAAACTTGTAATTTGATGAACCAAACTATTTCAATCAGAAATTAAAGGATCAAACAGAATTAAAAAAACACAATTAGATATGCTTAGTTACACTTAAAGATGCAATTATGTTGAGCAAGAAGGATGTAGTAGTGGTGCAGTAAAAATATCAAGAAGTAAGCAACTCAATTTGTGAAAATCAGATTTAACAATAGCAATTTAAATCAGAACCAAATTCCTAACAGCAAAACCTTACACAGATGTTGAAACAGCAGTGAAAAGAATGGTTATGTAAAGGAACATGTTGAACATTAGACAGTCCAAAGTCCCTTTAGAGGATCAAATCATTTGATAAAGTTTTGATGATAACAAAACTCAAGTATACATTTATATTTGATGACTTATACACATTGCGCATTTAACATTACTATTATTATTATTAAAGCAGGAGACACATGGTCCATAAAGAGATAATTTTTCTTACTATTTACTTTTATGTGTTATTGATTTGATTTAAATTGATTTTATATCATATTGTGCTTTAATGTTCAGATTTGTTCATAATGGAAATTATTCAAATTATTGATGAGTATCTCAAATATAATTTCTCTATGTTATTTTAAATTATTTTTGATATAGAATTAATCAAGTTTAATGCAGTTGTCAACACCCGATTTTGTCCGGGTAATCTTTTAAATTAAAGTATAATGATAAAAATGAATAAAGAAAAAATGAATAATAATATAAAAATATATATTTATTAGTTTAAGTTTTTTTGAAATAATAATAATAAAAAAAATTGAATTTTTTCAATACAAAAAAACAAAAAAAAGACTAAAAAAGAAAAGGTGGTGATTTTAAAAAATAAAATAAAATAAAATAAATAATTAATATAAAAAAAGAAAATAATAAGAAAATAACAAAAATATCTAAATTAAAACAAGAGAATATGAAAATTAAAAAAAATAATAAAATAAATAATAATAAAAACAAATATAACAATAAAAATAACTGCTTCCAAACTTGATTTGCAAGTTTTAAAAAAATAATAATAATAATATAAAACAATAAAGAACTACGTAACCCTGATTCTTCATCCCTGATGGAGATACGTAGGAGCAAGGTCAAACCTTGTCGGGCTCCCTAAAACAAAAAAAAAAAATATTTTGTTTGTTTTATCTTAATCTCTTTCTTGGGAAAATAAATATTTTAAAAAAATCACATTCAGATTACTTATTTAATTAAAGGTACCGTCTTAGGACGGGCGTTGTGGGGGTGCTAACACCTTCCCCACACGTAACCGACTCCCGAACTCTAAATCCGGTTTTTGCGAACTTGCCTTATCTTGTTTTTGGTTTTCCATAGTTTTTCCTTTAATAAATTATGGTGGCGACTCCTCTGTTTTGAAAATGAAAAAAAATAAATTATTTTTTATTCGCCGTCCCCGTCGTGACCCCGGTTGCGACAGATGGCGACTCCACTGGGGACGTTTGAGAGTCAAGCCAATCTTAATTAAATAAGTAAATATGAGTGTGGTCTTTTGAATGTTTATTTTTCCTTTATTTTGTATATATGTTTCTTTTCTTCTGTATATATGTTTCTTCTTATCATTGCTGGAATATTGAACCCTAGGGTAGACGACATGATATATCTGCTTGGGAACTTTTCTGGTTGTTTTGCAGGTGGGGGTTGGGTGCATGATTCTCCCTTCACACACACACATTTGTTCATATCATAAGTGGGGCCCTATACCCGGGTCTGAGGAATCTTAGAATTAGAAGGGGTTGTGTAGCAATGTCAATGAGGATGTGCTTCCCATTCTGACTATTGTGAGAACCCCAGATAGAGTCTGTTCTCTTCACTTGTATGCTTACACAAGTTGTCTACCAACTGTTGTGGGTAATGCAGTGAGGGGAGCCATAACTCTAGTGGCCTTTATACCTTTAGGGATTAAGGAACTTACCTTGTGAGGATGCATCTAAAGACCTTAGAACCCTAGGTGTTATTCTGCCAATTTTGTTTAAGGTACAAGGGGAGATATATTGCGCGTCCCTACCCTCCACCCTATTTTTTTTTTTAAAGTAATAATAAAAATATTTTTATCCATTGCATTAATTTTTCTCTCATACAAAGCATTCATTATTTTCATCATGACATATGAAGATTAGCTCAAGCTTTTCTTCATTGCATTGCATGCATTTCTTTTTCACACATAGTCTCAATTGTTTTCTTTTAAGGTCAGAAATTATAAAGTTGTGTCTTTTGTCAAAAACCATTTAATTACGTATCAAGTACACAACTTTATAATTTCATACTAGTTGCATTTTTTTCATATTTCATCTGTCATCTAATTCATCTTAAATAAAAACAGAAAAAAGAAATAACGGCTAAATTCCCACGACATCCATATAGGACTCGCGCCAATTGTTAGAAGATCGAAAATTGGGAGCAAGTAATGAAAACAATGCAGGACGAGATCGGTGAGTTGAAGGATAAGGTGAATCAGATTCATGGCCTAAAAGATCAGTTGGGTCAGATTCTCGAACATCTAACGATCGTAAGCAGCAAACCTGAAGCTACTACCAGAGATGAAGGGACTCAGTCTTCACATCCTCCTGTTTTTCAACCGGGGACATTACAAACCCATTTTTACCCATCTAACCTAACAAAATTGGCTATCCCTTTGAACCTTGATCTCCCATTTTTCAAAAAAAAATTGGGGCAACTTTGTTCGTTTATGGTCAACTCTCAAAGAGTATGAAAAATTTAAAATAAAGTTACCCCTCGTACTTGGAGCAATTCCATTGCCTATTTGAAGTTTAACATGTCATCACCATATGTTTGTTTACCCACCCGTTCCAACACACATGCATCAAAATGTCAGAACTGATTGTATTAATATTTTTGTGTCAAGCGTTAAGATTTGTGAATGTTTTCCCAAAATGAAAGTTCAAAGTTCAATCAATGAATTCAATGATTCTATAAAAATATTTGGTATAAAGAGAGGAGCAGAATTGCAAATCAAAATCCTCAAGCATTAAAAGTAAAAAAATTCTCGTGTGAATCAAAATTTCATACATCAGCATAAAGTCATGCATTCATTCCTCAGTGAAAAAGTCAAACCTACCAAACATTAAAAATACATCATACATTCATAGATGCATTCAAAGCAAAGGCAAATCATAGATTCTCATGCATTCAAACATGCATTCATTCAAAAACAAATCATAATTTAAATTTTTTTAAAAAAATGGTTACATGATCCTTTGATACAAGATCTAGTAAAGAATTGCCCCCGGATTCAAAGTTTTGATATGTTGACCCCCTGCAGAAGCAATGTCGCATTTGTTTTTGGCACTTGATCCCCTACAGAAGCAAGGTCTTGGTCGTTCTTTATTTTTTGACTCCCTGCAGAAGCAAAGTCACAGTTATTTAAATTTGTTGATATGTTGACCCCCTGCAGAAGCAAGGTCGCATTTGTTTTTGGCACTTGATCCCCTACAGAAGCAAGGTCTTGGCCATTCTTTATTTTTCGACTCCCTGCAGAAGCAAAGTCACAGTTATTTAAATTTGTTGATATGTTGACCCCCTGCAGAAGCAAGGTTGCATTTATTTTTGGCACTTGATCCCCTGCAGAAGCAAGGTCTTGGCCATTCTTTATTTTTTGACTCCATGTAGAAGCAAAGTCATAGTTATTTAAATTTGTTGATATGTTGACCCCCTGCAGAAGCAAGGTCGCATTTGTTTTGGCACTTGATCCCCTGCAGAAGGAAGGTCTTGGCCATTCTTTATTTTTCGACTCCCTGCAGAAGCAAAGTCATAGTTATTTAAATTTGTTGATATGTTGACCCCCTACAGAAGTAAGGTCGCATTTGTTTTGGCACTTGATCCCCTGCAGAAGCAAAGTCCGGGCCATTCTTTATTTTTCGACTCCTTGCAGAAGCAAAGTCATAGTTATTTAAATTTGTTGATATGTTGACCCCCTGCAGAAGCAAGGTCGCATTTATTTTTGGCACTTGATCCGCTGCAGAAGCAAGGTCTTGGCCATTCTTTATTTTTCGACTCCATGCAGAAGCAAAGTCACAGTTATTTAAATTTGTTGATATGTTGACCCCCTGCAGAAGCAAGGTCGCATTTGTTTTGGCACTTGATCTCCTGTAGAAGCAAGGTCTTGGCCAAAGTCACAGTTATTTAAATTTGTTGATATGTTGACCCCCTACAGAAGCAAGGTCGCATTTGTTTTGGCACTTGATCCCCTGCAGAAGCAAGGTTTTGGCCATTCTTTATTTTTCGACTCCCTGCAGAAGCAAAGTTATAGTTATTTAAATTTGTTGATATGTTGACCCACTGCAGAAGCAAGGTCGCATTTGTTTTTGGCACTTGATCCCCTGCAGAAGCAAGGTCTTGGCCATTCTTTATTTTTCGACTCCCTGCAGAAGCAAAGTCACAATTATTTAAATTTATTGATATGTTGACCCCCTGCAGAAGCAAGGTCACATTTGTTTTTGGCACTTGATTCCCTTCAGAAGCAAGGTCTCGGCCTTTCTTTACTTTTCGACTCCCTGCAGAAGCAAAGTCACAACTACTCTTCGGAATCCTCTGCAGAAGCAAGATCTCCGCATTTCTTTTCAATACGGAATGTGACTCGAACAAAATCAGTGTCTCTATCTTTACTTAATTTTTACTTTGATAATATGATTTTTTCTAAAATTTTCATATTATCATGTAAAACTTAAGTAAAGAGGGGAAACTGTCAACACCCGATTTCGAGTCAGAAGTAAAAAAAAAAAAGAAATTCAAAAAAAGAAAATATGTGTCATCAGTTCAAATAAGGATGACTTGCAAATAAAAAGGAAAAGTGATCTCAGCATGAACATGAACTGCTCCGTGCAATACTTAGTTGATGGTCTTTGATATAAAAATGATGATAACCAGTAAACAATTTTTGAGCCTGTATATCCTTTTTCTTCAAAACCTTTTAAACCGTGACCACGTTACAAGCCATGTAAAGTCCATATTGATTGAAGAATGATTGTCGATGATTTTTCCAGAGAATAACCTTGCAACAGAGGAATGCGACTGCCACTACAAGTCAAGTTGTAAAAAAAAAATGCCTTTTGTGGAAGGATAATACAAATCTGCCAGCTAAATAAGAATGAAATAGTGTGATTAAAGCATAAATACTGGGGCACTCAAATTACTTATTTAATTAAAGGTACTGTCTTAGGACGGGCGTTGTGGGGGTGCTAACACCTTCCCCACACGTAACCGACTCCCGAACTCTAAATCCGGTTTGCAAACTTGTCTTTTCTTGTTTTTGGTTTTCCATAGTTTTTCCTAATAAACTATGGTGGCGACTTCTCTGTTTTGAAAATTAAATCAAAATTATATTTTTGTTCGTCGTCCCCGTCGTGACCCCGGTTGCGACAGCAGTATAAAATATTAGAGAAATATTTCCAGTTTGAGCTCCATTCATCAGAAAGTCAAGATTGTTTTGTTCAGGCATCCCAACGACTAGTTTTTAGAAAGCTACATATAGAGGAGAAAGTTCAAGTTAAAGAATATACAACAAGAACCAAAAAGAGAAATACATCATACAATACATTTGAAGAAAATATACTGAGGGTATTTTGTCAATTTGCTATTGAGAGCATATAGAGTTTTGGGTTGTGTGAAACCATTATGTAATTCTTCACCATTGTGAAGTAAACCCTTGTGAAGTAAACCTTTGTGAGCTTTCATTGTTCTCTCTTTTGAGAGTGTTTCTTTAAATCTTGAGTGGTCTTGATCTCAGGGGGAATCCACGGCGTGCGATCCACGACATACGATGTGCGAGTGAGAGGGAGAGTCGGGAGCCAATTTCAGATGTGCGAGTGAGAGAGAGAGTTAGGAGAGTGATGACTGTGGGAAGAAGAAATTTTGGCACATATTTTGACAAGAGGCAAAGAGAGTGATAATAGCGGGAAGAAGAAATGTTGCTAAAGAGAGGGAACAACAAAGTTTTCATGAAACACAGCAGACACAATAGGCACAATTTTTTTTTTTAATTTGATGTGAGGTCTGAGGCCACGATTTTTATTTTTTAGCACACATTTTAATAAGCTACATGTATATAAATGTTGTCTAAATCATCAAGAGTTAAAAAATCATTGCTTTTAGTAGTCTTTAATCCACATTTGTAAAACCGTTGCTTTTACTGTGTTTAGGCAACACTTTTATACCCGTGGTTTTATTTAGTGTTGTCTAAAGTGATTTTTGTTGTAGTGTATATTTTTGTGTTTCAAACCTTCATTTAGAACACATTAACAGACCAAAAGCAAAAATTTAATATTCTCGATTTTGTAGCTAGACGATTGTGTATACAATGTTTTTCTCACTATAATATATCTTTATTTCTCCTTATATATTGTTTCATATATTTTATTATATTGATTCCTTGTTTTTATATGGTTTTATCTATCATTCTAATTCATTATTTGTATGGTATTATCTATCATTCTAATTCATCATTTTCAAAGGTGTATTGTTTTACTTGTTTCAATTATGTTGCATTTCCTTTAACCTTCTCATTGTCTTCCTTCGTTTGTAGAAGATTTAGAAATAAGAATAATGTTAGACTTCAAGAGTGTCTCCAAATTGTAATTCGATGGTTTGTTTGTATTGTTATGACGAAATACCAGAATCTTGTTCTATTTGGGTTGCAATCTTTTCAAAGCTCTTGAAAACTAACATACCTTCATACAACATGTTGTAAGCTTAATAGATATGATTTAAAACTACAACCAATAGCAACATACTTACAGCTTTTGGTTCACACTTTCCATTTGATATGTCATACTCTTACTCTTGTGTCATGTGAGTGTCTCAGATAAAGGTGCTCTTATGCTATCTAGCATCATTATTTAACACTTATCCCCCTCTATGCACTAGTTGGCTCCAAACTTAAGGATTTTAACCACTAGTCAAAATATCCCCATCTTTGCCTTTTTATACATATTTCTTACCAAACCTATATTTTTATTTGAACTAATGCAAAAACTTCCTCTACATCCAAAATTGAGATTTCTAAATAAAATGTTTTTATGATTCCGTATGTACCACATTATGGTCACTCACACAACACTCCAAACGTAATTACCTTTCTTAAACCCACAAACTCAAATCCTAGGAAATGTTCTTGAACTAAGCTATGATGTATTGAATGTTTTACAGTCCACTTATCACACATTCTCCAAATCTTACTTTCTATTTTACACATCAGAAGTAAGTGGTTAATAGTTTCATCATGTGTGTCACACATTACACTCCTCATTTCATTCAGAGGCATTCGTCTTTTGATTAATATGTTGCTAACTTATTTCGTAGCACTCTCCAAAGACATAGCTGAGTTGTGGGCAAAGATTTAATTTTGCATAGTTTATCATATACTTCCTCATTCTCCCTTATGGTTTCATTTCTTAACTTCTTGTATGTAGACTTAAGTGTGTACTCTAATTTTTCGTCTTCTTTCCAAACGCTCTCATCCTTATTTTCCCTATGCATTGAAGACCTATGGACTAGCCACACAAACTCTTTTGTCAGTAGTTTCTCCCGCTCAAACCAATTTCTCCTCCATGTCAAATTCCACTCTCAGTGATTTCCATGTCATCCTCCTCCCTCCTTAACCTTTACCCCCTTTTGGTTTGAGCTAGAAAACACTTTATGGTATCTATCCCTAAGACACATATCTCTTAACCACATATCATCCCAAAACAAAATTCTACTTTTAGTTCCAACTTTTCAATATATATTATCATCAAACCAATTTCCTCTTTCTCCCTTCCTACATACCCTTCTAAGATCCTTCCACCACGTCAATTCATTTGTAACACTCCTTGTACTCATTTAAATTTCTTCATAACCTATACTTCGAAATAAGGATATCCCTCCTCAAACCTCTTTCTTCCTTTCATAACCTCCACTTTCATTTACCTAACATAGTCATATTAAAACTCTTCAAATTCTTAATTCTTAGCCATCATCTTCTTTGCTCTTAAGCAAGGTTTCCCACTATATCCAAACCATCTTTCTCCCCTCCTGCCCCTAATAAATCTCTCTTTATCTTATGATTTCTTTCCTCACACCCTGTGACATTTTAAAAATTGATAAAAAGAATAATAACATTGTAGATAAAACCAATTTTATTAAACTCACCCTACTAGTTAGAGATATAGACTTTCTTTCCACCTAGATATTCTCCTTTTGATTTTTCTATCATACCTTGCCAAAACACCTTCCTCTTATGGTTTTTGCCTATGAGTATTCTTAAGTATGTAAATGGTATTGTCATTATATTAGATTTTAGTATAATTAAAAACTTATGTATAGTAAAAGATTTCACTCCAATCCCGAAACTAGCTTAAAACACTTTAAAATACTCTTGATAACTTATATTTTCAAATTTAGTTTAGTAAACAAACATAATATTATCAATATATTGGAACATACCAACACTAATGTCTCTCTTACCCACATTTATACTTTTTAAAAGACATTTATTTCTATCATACCTAAGAACACCTGTTAGTCCTTCTACTAGAGTAAGTAATAAGAAAAAGGGTCAATGTCCTTGTAATAATAATAATAATAATAATAATAATAATAATAATAATAATAATAATAATAATAATAATAATAATAATAATAATAATAATAATAATAATAATAATAATAATAATAAAAATAAAAATAATAATAATATTCCCTTTCCCATTGAATTATTTCATCCTTAAATTAAAAGTTGTTATTGATTAAACTAAGTGTTGTTAGAAAGATAAGATAACATTTAAAGTTTCTTTTTTTCTATTAATATGTTTCATCAATATTTCAGGATTTGGTTTTAAATTAATTTAATTATAAATAAAGTTTGACTATAAATTTTTCAATAACAGTTATGGTCGAAATAGGTATATATTTTTAGATATTAAAAATGGAAAAAATAATTTTAAATGTAAAACTGGTAGTTGAAAAACTATCAGTTTATTTAAATTTATTTTTAATTTTTTTCTTTAAATTTAAGTTAAATTTTTTTCTTTAAATTTAGTTAAATTTTTTTCTTTAAATTTAAGTTTTTTTCTTTTAAATGTAAAACTGATAGTTATAGTATTAGTGATTCTGAAAAATATATATTTTACTTAATCTGTTTATCAATTAAATAGATTTATTCGAAATTAAAAATTATCAAAACCTACATAATTACCTCTCTTTAAAGTGCAAAATAGGAAAGCAAAGGTACATTAACCTGTCAACAACAGACCCCATCCCCTGCAGGCATGGCTCCAAAAGCAATCAATATACATTGTTTATTATGTATGAAAGATACCCCACTAAGTAAAAACAGACCCATCAGTGCTACCTGGGTACTTCAGTTGTATGAAGAATAGTTGTATGAAGAATCTTACAATTATGCTACCTCCGGTATATCAATGAGGCTTTTAAATAAGAATATGTTAAAAAAAATATTTGTAGGCACATAAAATATTATTTCACAAGAGATAAAACAGAAAAAAAAAAAAAAAAAAAAAAAAAAAAAAAAAAAAAAAAAAAAAAAAAAAAAAAAAAAAAAAAAAAAAAAATAAAAAAAAAAAAAAAAAAAAAAAAGTATAGCTATAAAGGTGATACGACTAATCAGAGAAAGAGAAGAAAGAGATAAAAATAACAATAAGGGTTAATTACTTTTAAAAAAAATAAATTATAAAAAAAATATCTAAACTTCCCTAATTTAATTGATTAGATGACGACGAAGAAACACGATCCAATCTACCGATTTATTGGATCTCTCATCATCATCATATTTATGATATTTATAATATTGTTCTTCAATTTCATACCTTTAACTTATAACATATCTTTTGTACTTATTTTTTTAACATCTAAAAAATATATTTAGATATTTCTTTAATATTCTTGCTATATCTTTTTAGTTTTATTTTAACTTAATTTCAAGATTTAGATATCATAATCTAAAATTATTTCAAACTCCTCAACCACAATTAATCTCATCAGCTTTGCAAAATGATGATGACTATTTTCTTAGAAAACGATATTCTAACAACTACTATTTTTCTTAAATAACTACTTAATATTTTTTTAAGAATAAAATATTATATCTATATAACAATAAAAAAAATATAACTAAATTTTTAAAATAAATTAATAATATAGATAATTATAGAGTGATGATTTAAAATAGAGATGTCATCCTATTATTTTCTTATCACCTCTAGGTATGAGGTCTATTCTTTTCTTCGAGGCCACACTAGCTAATTTAACATCACATTTTGATGCCTATTTCGTTTTTGTGGTAGACCCTGTATTTCAGTACGTGCTTAATTTAATTATAATGGATGACCTCTAACCTTTTTTCATTCAATATATTTATTCTTGGCCACAAAAAATCATCATATGTGAGGCAATTAGGTTTTGGTTAATTTTTTTTTTCCATTACTTGATGTTGAATATTCATTTAAGCACTAAACTTTACGTTCTTTTCCAACCTCTAATTTTATGTGTGAGAGAAAATAAAAAATACTAATAATGATTAAGATTATAATTAAAATATAACATAACATTGTAAGTAAATTAACAGTTTTTTTAAAATGGCCATATATAAATGTTAAGGTTTAAACATAACTTTTTATCTTATAATTTTTTCAATGTGTATCTTTTATTTCCATAAATTAATTAAATTGCATATTTAGCTTTCTTGATTTTGAAAATTGTTCATTATCATTTAATAAATTATTGATGTATTATTAACATAAAAATAAAAGTTATTTCACTCCAAGAATATGAAAGATTAGCTACCAGACGACCATGGGAGCGACACCATTAAAGTCGATATAGCTCACGCTAATACGACATTAGAACAGATATAAAACATAATGTTGGCTAAACAGATTTTATACTGATGCAAAGAATTATTAAAATAAAAAATAATTGAAATTAGTCTAAGGATCACAAAAGTAAATTCTAAAATTATATTTTTATATTAGTCTGATCGATACAAAATTTATTGTAAAAATAATAATATAAATAAAAATATGAATAAAACATTGTGAGCTTAATCGACCAAAAACTTACATTTTTACTTAAGATGATGTCGGCTGAAGCTACGGTTTAATTAGAAAGATGTATAAATACCCTTTATATTTGAGATAAATCTTGAAGCGGCTCATTCTCTGTTTTACACATCTTCAAGTATATTCTCAAAGTAAAACACATTTAGATAATGACTCAATTCCTCTTCTTGTTTTGCTTGGTGTTTTGCAGGATTCAATGCATGAATACCACCTTTGTCCTATGAAGATGACATATATATTCTCAGCATAGATGGTAATGGTATCAAGGGGATTACTCCCGCAACTATTGTTGATTACTTAGACAAAGCTATTAAGGTCGTAGATGTATTTATTTTTGTTTGTTAATGATGAATCCAGTGACTCCAGTGGTGGTGGAGGTATAGGTATGCGTATCTAACCTAGGTTTTTGTGGCCACGTTTTGCAATGTTTGGCAGTTCTAGATTTTACAACCTAGTCCTAGATTTTTTTGAACCCTTTTAATAAAAAAAAAAAAATATGGCTAAAATTTTCATGTCTTTATATATAGTTAATCTTTTGCTCATGTGCTTAGACTTAATTTTGCAGAGATAGGTACTGATATATGCAACATGTTATGTTCTTGTAACAAAACATCCAACATTGACACTAAGCGATGTTTGTGATAGAGACGCCTTGTTTTAGTCTCCACACCTTGTGATATATGTTTACCTACCTTTTCACAATTTATAATAAACAAAATATCCAGATTTTTACCACATACAGGTATATTTGTAGTTAATTGGTTTGAACTTTCTTCTATAACAACTTTTTCTGATATTTCGATACCTATTAACGTGGATGATTCAAATAATAAAGACATAGAAAACTTTCGATACGAGATGATGAATTGACATTAGCTTATGAATATTGAAATGTTTGATAATATTATTAAATTAGAGTTTTCAAGTTATGCGTTCAACTAACGGATATTTTTATTCATATTTAAAACATTGAATCTTAGTTTCTTGGACTATAATTAAAAATAAATTTTCTATTATAATTAAAATTTATATTATCAGATTTAATTAGATCTTCACTGTAATTATTGATTGTTTGTATTTTGTGCTTTCTTCTTTTTGTAATTCTTTTTGTCTTTCACACGGAAGGCTATTTTTTTTAATTATCTTTGTGATTTCATATTAAATTATGATGTTTTGTGCAATTTAGTTTTATTATTCTATTCTCTCTAACATATTATGCTAGATGATTTGGTCTTTTTAAATAATATTTTTTGTTATTAGAATTATTTTTAAATATTTGTTAAGAATTTAAGTTTGTTTTTTAATTGAAATTCTTGATTAATTTGCTTGAATTTAAACAATTTTTTGTTTGTTTAATTCAAGAAAATATTGAATATATGTTTAGATGTGGGTGATAAATTTAACGATGTTTGACAATTAAAAATATAATATTAATAAATGATTTAACGAACTAGAGAATTAATTTACTCCTTAATTATTTTATTCTTATTCTTTCAAAATTATTGTCTTAAATAACAAATAACACTTTCAATAAAAAATTGTGTTCAAATTTGTTGAGAGAGGAGTTGGGTTTAACTAACTCTATTTATACTTAATTTCTACTGACTTTTTATGTAGTAGGTAGTCTAAACTATTCAACAAAAAATCTAAGATATTACATTAGACGGTTTATAACTAACTTTTTTTATTTGGTTGAAAAAACATGTGAAAATATAGTTTGGAACATGACTCACACTAAGCTATTTCATTTAAGAAATCAAATGCATTTTTTTCAAAGGATATATAAAATGAAAAAAAAAATGTTAAAGACATGCATTAGATGATGGATTATTAGCTTTTACTGTCATTATGCCTCACTATGAGAAAAAAAAAAAAATCGTATCTCGATTAAGTTAAAAAGTAGGGTGAATAAGTGGACGAAAAATACTCATCTCACAATTTCCCAGGAACTTATTTAAACATTGATGTATATATAAAACATTATTGAGTCATTAATCAAAATGAGAATTAACTTTTCACCTTATGATACAATGAAACTCATTAGTATATAGAAATTAGATGTTAATACGGCAATAAACTATGCCTGAAAACTGAAAGTAAAAGTTTCTTACTTGTTATTGCATTGAGGGGCGAGGTTTAAATTGTTCACATGCGTTCCAGTCTTTGGTCTGTTGCGGCACCAAGATTTATGGGAAAAAAAATAGTTTGTTTTTCAGAAACAAAGTTTTACCATTCATTATAGATTTAGACATAATTAAGGTGATCCTTGTCTTACAAATTCTGTATGTATTATAGATTTAGACATAATTGAGGTGATCCTTGTCTTACAAATTCTGTGTCCTGTTATTACTTTGTCCATGCAGGCTCTTTCTGGTAGGAAGGACGAAAAGATCAGTAATTGAACCATAAAAGTCAAAGTCAGAAAGTTATGTTGAGTTCTTAGTTGTGTATGTATCAAAAATATCTTTTCCTAAACATTTAGCAGCTCTAAACTAAGAAACCAAAATTTATCGGTCAGTGAAGAAAATTTACCACACAAACACTCTGTTTTAGTTGATTTTCAGTTATAAATTAGCATAGAAAACAACTTGTAGGTACGAAGTCTATTTGTCCTTTTGTCCTTTTCCACTTGTTCACCAAACTATAATGTGTTTCATAACATTTTGATGATGCTGATTCTATTTCACAACGTGCTTAATTAATTATAGTGGACGATCTTTTCACTCAGTTCTTATTCTTAGCCACGCGTTTTGGGCAAAATATCATTTTTACATTGGCATGAAAAAAGCATGCCCAAAAGATAATTGAAAAAATATAAAAAATTTATAAAAAAAAGTATGGTAACTCATGAAAACAAATTATACAAAAAAAGGAAAAAAAAAATAGAGAGACCACTTCTAATAAAAAAGTCATAATGAATAAAACAATGCTATCTCTTTCACCAAATACAAGCTTATTCACAAGATAAGCAAAAGAAAGAAAAATGGATTATAATGTGCGGATATAAAATTTTAAGAGATAATTTATTTCTATATATAATTTAAATGTTTTATGAAAATGTTGTTTAGATAAAAAAAATTAAAAAAATATATAAATTTTAGAGTTTTATAGAGTAATTTTAAAATTAGAGAATTTTAAATTTCATCTAAAGGGTAAGCATATTTGAATATAATGTGTATTTTCTGTATATTTTCGCCTTAACTTCATTTTGGTTGGGTGTTAGTGGACTTAATTAAGATTGAAAATTTGATGAGATGAATATTTTTTAAATATCAATTAAGGTTGTTTATTGATATTTATAAGAGTTTATTTTTTAATTTAATTTGCTACGATTATTTTGGTTATTGTTATTGTAGGCCATTTTTTCGTGAATGTAAACTTGAGTTTTTTTTATTCACATTTGTCATGGTTATCATTCACATCAATATTATTCTTTTCCAATTCTTTATTAGAAATTTTCTTCTAATGTTCTCATGAAAAACTTTCAACTAATGTTAACTAGGATGGTTTGTGGTCAATGTTAATTGGATAATATTTTGAAACGACATCAATCGAAAAGTTGAAAAAAAAAATCCAATCAAAATTGTAAAAATCAACATGATCAATGTTAGTTAAAATAATTTTGGTCGATGTTAACTAAAAGTAAGAGAAAAAGTTTCATTGGAATTATTTTAAAAAATCTTGAATAATTTTGACTCAAAAGTAATATTATATTAAAGAAGATTGACTAAAAGAAGATAATCACACTACAACAAATATCACTTTAGACAACAGTATAAAACCGTGGCCTAAAATATAAAAACTATGGTCTAAAGTTTAGGCAACGATTTTTCAACTGTGGTCTAGGTGAGTGTTGTCGTTTGTAATAGGTAACGATTTTTTGCAAGACAACAATTATAAAACCATTGCTTAATGTGTTGACAACAACCACAAATTTGAAAATGTTGCCTAAAGTGTTAAAAAAATTATAATATAATCTTTTAATTTTATATGGATTGCTTATACAAAAATTAGCGACTCAACCAAAAAATATCATTATTTATGTCTTTTAAAACCCAAAATTTCACAGTAAGAAAAACTGATATTAAGAATTCAAAAGCTAAAGTCATGTAATTTTAAACGAGGAAAAATAATATCAAAATAAATATAATTGAATCTATAATAAAATTTACTACATATTTCAATACTACTCTTCATACATGGTAAAAATAAATTGTCTTAAAACATAATGAATATCAAGCCATCAAAATTAAAAGTACAATCTTAGTTAAAAAAAACATCATGTCTTAATTGTTCATGTATTACATAACAAAAAATTCCTTCTTCTTTAATATTGTCTTCATTATCTTCAAGCTGCAAAAAAATATAAAATTAAAAGTTAAACAAAAATAAAAGCTTCCAATGTTAGTGTGGAACAATAACTCAGGAAACTTAACTTTAAAATTAAAATTAAAAAAAATGAATTTTATGCTAATCGAGAATATTGAAATATAAAGTGAAACAAAATTTAGTAAAATCTACCTTCAACACATCACATAAGGCAATGCTCTAAAGTATATTACATGGCCAGAAAAGACAATAACAGTCAAGTAGAAAAGGTTGTTATTATTTATACATTATACACTTTAGTTTGCATTATAATCCATGCATACATACACATCTGGAACACAAGAATACTATAATAAAAGATTGCTACTTGATAGAAATCATTTATGGATCAACCCAGCATTTCATAAAATGCAAGTATGAAAATGAAAATATTTTGACCTCATAAAGGCTCCCTATGTTACAACACTTATATATAACATGTTAATTTCCATGAGTCAAGACAACACCTTGACCATAATTTGTTAAGCAGAAAAATTAAAATGAGTTCTTTATAAAGCCACTATAAGCAAAGAAAACATTTTAAGGGAATAATAGTATATCATAATATCAACAAGAAAAAAGTAAACCATAATTTTGTAGGAACCTACGCACTAAAAATTAAAACAAGTGCTTTATAAAGCCACTATAAGCAAAGAAAACATTTTAAGGGAGTAATAGCATATCGTAATATTAGTAAGAAAAAAGTAAACCATAATTCTGCAGGAACCTACGCACTAAAATTTAAAACAAGTGCTTTATAAAGCCATTATAAGAAAAGAAAACATTTTAAGGAAATAACAATATATTATAATATCAGCAAGAAAAAAGTAAAACCATTATTCTGTAGGAACCTACGCACTTTTGGGGTTCCAGTTACACCACTTGTATAGCAAATGGTTGCAATGTTCCAAAAGCCACGAAAAGTATACTCAATGCAAAGTATTTGCATACAAAACTCCATCATCACACCAAGTTATCAAAATGGGTACTCGTTATTGTTCGGTATTCATTATAAAGGAACTGAAGGGATATGCAATATTGTGAAAAAGCTCACATATATTCAAATTCAAAAATAATCACCAAGAATCACGAAGATGAGACCTAAGCTTCTATGGTCAATTTACCTCTTTCTAACCTAACTTAAAGAATCCTAAATCTAAAAATCTTCAAAATATAACATAGAGACAAACAATACCTAACCTAATCAAAAGAAAAACCATGAAAAAGCAAGAGAGATGAAGAATAGAAAGACGGACTGTGAGAAGTTGAAAGACGACACATAATAATGAAGATGGAAGACACGAAGAATGGCGACAATGAACTGACGAATCCAATGATAAACGGTGAAGAAATAGTGAATCAATGTGAATGTCTGAATGAAAGGGAGAGTCGTGAAGCCAATTTCTATTTTGACGAGAGAGGGAAGAACTAAAGTTTTGACAAAGAGAGGGAAGAAACAAAGTTTTCGTTTTCGTGAGAGAGGGGACATGAATTTTCTTTTTTAATTTGAGGTAAGCCCATTGTTTTCATTTATAGCACATATTTTTAAAAGCAACATGTATATAAATGTTGCCTAAAGTATCAACAGTTAAAAAATCGTGGCTTTTAATAGTCTTTAACCAACACTTGTAAAAGTGTTGCTTTTATTATGTTTAGGCAACACTTTTGTACCCGTGGTTTTATTTAGTGTTGCCTAAAGTGATATTTGTTGTAGTGTCAATATTGATATTTTTTATTTGAATTGTTGGACATTTAAATAGTTTTTAGTTAAGGATAATTGAAATTGTTGGTTTTGTACAAGAACTTACATTACAAGAAAAAAACTATTTAGATATCAATTTTTAGCTACCAAATAAAATGGTTACTAATTATGACGAAAATAACCATTAAATTAAGTTTTGGTTGCTAAATAACTAAAAAATGAAAGTAATGATCGAATTTAGTGACCAATTAAGTCAAGATAATTGGCATCTAACATTAACTACAAAGGTTTTAGTCACTAATTTCAACCATTACTTTCATTTTAGTTATTTAGCAACCAAAACTTAATTTAGTGGTTATTTTGATCACAATTAACAACCATTGTAGTTGGTAGCTAAAAATTGATATCTAAATAGCTTTTTTCTTGTGGTATTAAGAAGAAGAATAAAAGAAAGTGTTAGTTCCAAGTTCAACATCACTAGTGCAAAATACATACATAACATTCGTCATTAAAAACGATTTCTAAGTCACCATCTTCTTCTACTTGGTGGCATTCAAAAAGTTTCTCAACCTTCACCTCCTAATCTAAATACTCCTCAATATTTTTATTGTTATGGAAATAAGAAAGGTCTACCTTAGGCTCTATAGAGTGAGTATGATTTTTAGTCACATGATGATGTTTTGGGGGTGATTTATAGAAATCATCATAGTGATGACTACTATATACCCCTTTTGCTCTTTTGGAATAGGAGTCCATATGATGTTCTCTTCTTCTATTTGAACCCTCTTCATGCTTACCCCTAGATTTATCTTGTTGTTGCATGTATTGAGCAAACATAGTTCTTAGCTCTTACATTGATATTTTTTTTTATGTTTTGTAGTTCATCTCTTAGAAGTTTTGCCTCTAAATGTTCCTAAGATTTCCATGTACACTGGAATAATGACAATGATCACTCTTTTTTATCAGATTGTTTTCACAAGATTTTCAAAATTTCACAAAAATGAATGATAAGGTTTCCACAAATGGTTTGTTGATTTTGGAGAAGTTCTCTAAGAAGAAAAGATGTTGAAAGTTTTCCAAGTATACTCTAGAAAAGAAAGGTGGGTCACAAGTGGACATGTTTAAGTACTAAGTCTTTCATAATTAGAGTTTTTCCCGTACCACTTTCACAAAATCTCTTAGTATAAAACTTTAAATATTTTTCCTGATGTGTATTCCCTAAGACTAAAGAAAGGTCAACTATATGTTCAAGAGATGTTCAAACCTAGTTGTCATGGAGACCTAAGAAAATTAAGGAATACAATGTAAAATTGCAAGTAAAAGTATATAAGTGAAAGCAAGTAAACTAGTGAAAATATAAGTGACACTTAGAGTCCCTTTACACACTTTTTTTGATACATGCAAGCATGAAGCACCTAAGGAACAAAAGGAAGAGAAGACGTGAAGAATAAATAAATAACTAAAGAAGGAGCATGAAAAAAATAAAAAGAGAGAAGAAGTAGAGCTCTTGGAAATGAAAGGAATTTGAGAGAATGCAAGAAGAGAAAGACAATAACTTGAGAGAGAGAAGCATTTTAAACTTTTGGAGCTCTCCACCAGTCAAATTGAAACACAAGGATTGCCGCATCATCTTCTAACTAAATGAAACTCCCTTTATTACATTGCCACATCACGTTTAACTAAATGAAATTCCCATCATTACATCCAAACTACCCCACGCACCTTCATGGATCTTCAAAACCACCACTTGCTCATTTATACACCTTCCTAACTACTTCGTGCACCTCTAGGAGCTTATTTACTCTTAATCCTAGTTAATTTTTTTATTCTTTTGTTGATATTTTGACCTTTGGATGTCCATGAATTATTATAAATAGGACTCCAACCTTTTTGTACAAAACATGATGAATTAGAGAGTGAACGAAAGTACCTTTGAAGGTGTTTCTTAAAAGTTGAGTTTCACCTTTCTCTTATTATTTTAGTTCTTATCTTGAGAAGCTTTCTCAAGTGGTAGCTCTTCTAGCACATATCCTTGGAATTCTTTCCATAGGTGGTGTGTTATACCTTTCATCTTCTTCCTTATTCCATTTTTTATTTCATTTTACGTTGGTAGTTACTTGTTTTATTATTTTTCTACATTGACACTCTATATGCTAAGCATTGTCTTCCATTGTTGCGCCTATTTTATTGCTTTCATTGTTGGGTTTTGTTCTTCATCTTCCGAGAGGTTGTTCTAGATCTTAAACACCCCCAAGAATCCATATCAAGTGGTATCAAGATCCAAAGGATCAACCAAACCCATGAAGATGTTCATCACCATCAATGAAGGTTTTCTTCAACAATGGGTTTGAAACTCATCCTTGGTGCAAGGTAATTCGTGATTTTCTTTGAGTTTTCTTCTTGGCCAAACTGTTTTGGGTTAGTATACATCATTTTCTTATGTCTTGTTTTGAGTTTTATGAATTAATCAAGCCATTGTATCCATCTTCTTCATTGGGTTTTGCTGAATTTTTTTCTCTCTAGGAAATGGGTATGATGTTGATGCTTGGTTAATTTTGTGTCCTTTTAGCCTTTTCTTTCTTTGAGTTCTTGTTTTCTTCTTGCTGTATTATAGAGTTTAAAAGTGTTTAATCCTATTTTGAGAGTTCATTTAAGAAGAAACATGTTTTAGAAAATTGAAAACCCATGAATATAAGGATTGAAGTGTGTGATTCTCTCATTTGTGGTTGTCTTGTGAAATTGATTTTTTCAAAACTGTTTCAAACGGGGTTTCTACAGTGAATAACTGAACTGTATTGGTCTTTAAAAAGCAAAGAAAAGTTCAATAAAATCAAAATAAAAATTATACAAAATTTAGCACAACAAGTGTTTGAGAAATGGTTGTTCATGTGTTGTTGACCCTACTTTTCTTCAGTCAATTTTCATATAGACTTCCTTAGAGATTGCCAAATTGTTTCTATCACTTGTGTGGTATTTAATTTATGGAATTTTGTTATTCTTAGGTGTCTTCCATTTCAAGGTTTTACATTAATCCAATGGGTGAAAGAATATCACAAAAATTCACCTTTCTTTGAGTCTTTTCCAAGCTTTTTCTTGTCCAAATTGTAACATTAGTTGTATAATATTTTGTGTGTCACTATGGATGGTCATCAAATGACCAATGAAGAAATTAGACAGAAACTTGAACAATTGGAGCAATTGTTGAATCAAAAGAGACATAGGAGAAGTAGATATTCTTCAAGTTCTTCATCAAAAGTGGGAAGTGACATGGAGACTTTTTATGCCACAAGTCGTGCAAGAAGGGAGAGGAGATCACATAGATCAAGACATGAGTGTCGCAAAAGAAGTCATGACGGGGTGAAAAGAAAATAACTTTTTTGAAAAATAAAGTAGAGTCGTTACCATAGTTTATTATGAAAATCTATGGAAAAACCAAAGATAAGGCTATAGTCTACGAAACCGGATTTAAGTTCCAGGAGTCGGTTAAGTGTAAGGAATATGTTAGCACCCTACAACGTCTATCCTAACATGGTACCTTTAATCAAATTAGGAAAACAGAGTGTGGTTTTTTTAAAAAAAAAAATTGTTTATTTTCCCAAAAATAAGAACCAAAAATGCAAGTAAAAAAAACCAAAGAATTTTTTTTTGGGCCCAACAAGGGTTGACCTTACTCTTATGTATTTCTATCCATGATGGAAAATCAAGGTTTACGTAGTTCAGAATAGAAAGTTGTTTGTTCGTGTTTTGATATTTTTAATTTTTGAAAATTTTGTACCCTTTTAATTTTTGAAAATTTTGTACCCTTTTAATTTTTGAAAATTTGATATTTTTTATATTTTGAAAATTTTAATATTTTTAGGATTTTATAAAATTTGATATTCTCTAGGGTTTTATAATTTTTAACCGGTTAGAGTACATGGTAGTGCATCAACTATGCTTAATACTCTTATGAATCGAAGATAGTATAAACTATTTATCGATGTGGCAAATTATTTTCTGAATTTTATTTGCAGAAAATATTTTTTTTATTGTATAGAGATATTATTGAGTAAAACTTTATGTGTACCACATACAAATACTCAAACATTATTTCTATCTCATGATGTGTGTGACCATTTTGATATTTAAACCAATCGTTCATCGTATGAAAATATTTTAACTAATAAAATTAAATATTAAATGACGCGTGAGACCATACAAGTATCTAAAATTAGTTGTAATGTAAAACTTGTTCTTTTTTTTAGTTTATTGCATAAAAACAAAATTAAAAGGGTGAAGATGTGTAAAATAAAAATATGCATGCAAAGGAAAGAAAGAAATCAAACCTGTGGGACTAGTACGATAAGCCCAACTATTTTCCTTTTTTTTATAAAAATGAAGGTGATAGAGAGGGAGAAACAAAGGCGCAAATCAAGAATCTTTGGGCCTGAGCAATGTGAGGAATGCAACTACAAGCCCTAGGGTGTGAATAATAAAGTTGATGGGTAGTTGAATGGGACCAATTTTTTATTTAAAACACGGTGGTGCAGATAAGAAGCTTTGGGATGCCATCACTGATCAGAGGGGTCCAACTTCAAATGGCCCCAACACCCCACCTCTTATTTTCCTTCAATTTCCACTTCCTACCATATTTCTTCAAAATATTCTCATTTTCAATTTCAAAACCCATTTAGGACATGTGACAACAATAGTGTTGGGCAAAGAGAAGGGAGCGGAGCGTGGCAGAGTGGTGGCGGGCTCATAGCGGCTGACCTCGTCGATGAGGTGGGTGATGGCGAGGGTCAAGCTGGGTGGCGACAACAACAGAGGAAGCTGATGTGGGGATCGTAGAGGAGGTGCGGGATTGTAACGACGATGTGTTTCTTGATGGTGGATGATATTTATTTATTTTAATTAGTTTCCTATTCCATAATGATAACAATAATGATGAATCAATCAGTAATTATTAGGTTTAGGGTCATTTTTCAGTATTTGGGATAATTGGGATTTAATTAAAAGTTTGATTCAATTTAATGTAATTTTCCAATTTTTTTCCAAACTTAAGTATGTTTTGTATTTTGTCCATAACTTTTACTTTAACTTGATCTTTATTTCGTTTTGTAGATAACTCAAAGATCTACAAACGCTGTCAGAGGTCCCAAGACCAAATTCGGACGGAAAAATGGACAAAATCATCCTTAAATTTGCAACACGAAATTTGGACAACATTTGGAGTGGAAATCATTAATGTTGGGCCAAATTATGGCAACAGAGAATGGGTCTGGGCCTTAGTTTGTGCAAAAGAATTAGAAATATGGTTTTGTATTTTGGGGGATAGATTGTAAAAGGGGGATAATATACATTTTTATGGGACTTCTGACAGCAGCCGAGCATTAGACGATTTTCCTTTGGAATATAGTTCGTTCATATGGTTTTCTTCTTCATGTTTACATATTTGTCTTCTCTTAATTCATGTTCTTTTTACTTTAGTTAGGATGCCAACCATGATGATAAGTGGCTAACCTCTTTGTTTAATTCAGTGCCCAAAGGTTCTCTCGTTTACGTTAATCCTTAGGTTTAGGTTTTGTATTTCTTTCTGTAAATTACATATTGACTTGTTATTTTAATTTGATTATTTAATAGTTGGATTAATACTATAATTGAATTAATTTGGTCTAATGAAATGTGTTGTGGAATTTATGAATTGGAATCAAGTTGAACCGACAATGTTGCTCACGATGCGATTGCATTAGTTTGGCACATTAGGTGTTCGATTAAGTGTTTCACAATTGTGGAGTAATCAGGATGTTAAATAGATACAGAGATTCTGGTCTATTTAACCCACAAATGTAATTTAGATTGTGTTTAGGAGCCAGAGAACAAATTGATTTTTCATTATTTGAATTCCTCTATTTTTGTTTGATTTTTGTTTTCGTTATTGAATTTAAATACTTTGTTAAACCATCCCCATTTGCATTTTAAGAGAACATTTGAGTGGTCCTTGGAAAGAGTGACCTGGGTTAGCTATATTGCAAATTTAGCCTCTAGTTTAATTTGGGGCGTGTTCGACAGCACGCATCAGTGGTGAGAAGAGTGAACCAGACGGAGAGGAAGACAACAAAGAGAGCAGCAGTTGTTTCCTCCTCACGAATCAGGTCAGCATGGCAGCAATGGTAACGTCTGAAGGCGATAAAGAGAGTCGGGGTGGTGCAACTAGTGGGGAAGGCTTAGGGGGGTAGAGAGGCAATGATGAAGACGATGGCGGTGGTGGCGATGACGTCGGCGGTGGATATGGTTGCGGTTTCTTAATGGGTGAGGCGACGTTGCTTGGGACAGCCGTGGGGTTGTAGTCGTTGAACAGGTGGATGGTGATACGCGTTGCGGAACATATCCAAATTAAACTAGGCTAAATTTGCAGTATGGCTAACTTAGGTCATTCTTCCCTAGGACCGCTCAAAATGTACTGAGAGGGGGGGTTAACAAAATATTAACAAAATAGAGGAATTCAAATAATGAAAAATCAACTTGGTCTCCTTTCGGTTCTCTCAAAAATTTGTCACCGGTTCCTATATATAATCCAAATTACTTCCATGGATTAAATAAACCAAAATCCCTGCATCTATTTAACATTCCCACAACACATTCCAATCGGACTATATTGATTCAATACAAGTATAATCCAACTATTAAATCCAATAATCAAATTAAAATAACAAGTAAACATGTAATTGCGAAAAGAAATAAAAAACGTGAACTAAGGACTAGCAAAAACGGGAGAACCTTTGGGCACCGGATTAAACAAAGAACTTAGCCGCTCATCATCATGGTTGGCATCTTAAATTGAAGTAAAACACAAATTGAAAGAAGATCAAAATGTCGACGTGAAGAAGAGAAGCAAAGAAAATGAAAGAAAATGTATTCCCAATCCAAAAATGTAAAATATAGCTATTGTCAAAATATGATAACAATGTCTATCCTTTTTTCTCTTCTTACAATTTGTCAAACCCTCAAAACAAAACCCTAATTCGTTTCAATGCCTATTGATGCTCGAATAAATCGATTTCTTTTTCTACAATACTCAGTTTTTTAGTTATGTTTTCATTCTATCCAGTTGTAGTTCTCTTCACTCCTTGTAATCTTTCAGCATCCTCATCATCTGGACTATTTTCATACTTATCATGCACCTTTTGGTTAGTCTCATCAAAAGTAATATGCACGGTTTCCTCAATCAACATGGTTTTTTTGTTGTATGTTGTATATGCATGACTATGTGATGAATGTCAACACCCGATTTTGTCCGGGTAATATTTTAAATTAAAGTATAATGATAAAAATGAATAAAGAAAAAATGAATAATAACATAAAAATATATTTATTAGTTTAAGTTTTCTTGAAAAAAGAAAATGATAAAATAAAATAAAAATAAAAGAAAAAAATTACAAAAAATTGAATTTTTCCATTAAAAAAGAAAAGGTAGATTTAAAAAAAATAATAATAAAATAAATAATTAATAATAAAAAAACGAAAATAACAAGAAAATAACAAAAATATCTAAATTAAAACAACAAAATCTGAAAATTTAAAATAAATAAATAAATAAATAATAAAAAAACAAATATAACAATAAAAATAATTGCTTCCAAACTTGATTTGCAAGTTTTAAAAAATAAATAAATAAATAAAAGAAAGGGTTCTGCTTAAATAAATTTTATAAAAGTAAAAAAATGAAGTAGTTTAGATTTCTTTTTCATCCGTTAATGTTTTTTTAAATAATAAAAATAAGAAAATAAAAACAAACAAATAATATAAAATTTGAAAAAAGAAACGATAAAAGAAGAAGAGAGACTCTTTCAACTCTCTAACTCCGCAGAATCCCATAAAAATCTCCACCATCCCTATTCTTTCTCCAACAGAACTCCTCAAGTGGACTGATAAGGAAAAAACAGAAAAAAGGAGAGGGGAGAACGAGAGAAAAGAGAGAAGAGAGGAGGAGGAAAAAATAAAAGAGAGGATCACTGATAAAGGGAGAACACGTTAAAAATAGAGAAAAAAGAGAGAAAAAGTAGAGAAGATTGATTCTCCTGTCTTACTATCAACACTCAGTTTAAAACTGAGAAGCAAGAAACTTTGGAAAGGAGACTATCATTCTAAATCATGTGTTCTTATCTTCCTGTGATGGTTTTTTTTTCTTCATCATTTCATTTTCATATAAAGATTAAAAAAAATAAAAAAAGGAGGTCCTTTTGCTCTTTATAACATTTTGTTTTTTGTCCTTATTTATTAAATAATAAAAAATTCATCATCTTCCATCTTCCATACATTCTTCTATGTATTTTATCCATGTATTTTATGCTCCAAAAATCACTCCAAAACAGTCTCAAAACGACTTCCGCAGTCACCGTCATTTTTTCCACGCCGTCGCCGTCCTACCGTACCGCCACCGCCGCTCCTTCCTCATCACTACTGCCGCTTTTGGTTCATCATGGGTGAAGAAAGGTGGTGGTGACTTAGGGTTAGGGTGGTGGTGGCTTAGGGTTTAGGAGTTGGGCCATTCTTCCTACATCTCCATTAACTAGGATTTACACTCCAGCTCTTCACAATTACCAAAATGCCCTTAGTCATGGGTTGAGCTTCTGATTGGTGGAGATACTTCCTGCACCCCCATTAATTAAGTTCAGCACCCACACTCTCCACAATTACCAAAATGCCCTTAACCCAAGTTGAGTTTCTTATTAGTGGCGTTACTTCCTGCACCCCCATTAATTAAGTTTCGCATCCACACTCTCCACAATTACCAAAATGCCCTTAACCCAAGTTGAGTTTCTTATTAGTGGCGTTACTTCCTGCACCCTCATTAATTAAGTTTCGCATCCACACTCTCCACAATTACCAAAATACCCTTAACCCAAGATAGAGTTTCTTATTGGTTGGGTTACTTCCTGCACCCCCATTAGTTAAGTTTCGCACCACACTCTCCACAATTACCAAAATGCCCTTAACCAAAGATTGAGTTTCTTATTGGTGGGGTTACTTCCTGCACCCCCATTAATTAAGTTCCGCACCCACACTCTCCACAATCACCAAAATACCCTTAACCCAAGTTGAGTTTCATTGAGTCATGTTCCATTTTTGCATGGATGATTTCATTAAAATTAAAATGTCAATTCTATGTTACATATAACTGTCGCATGTTATTTTCCAACACCAAATTTGATATATACCCCAATCCTTAAAGCCCAGGCTGTAAACCTGACACTGTTTCTCAAAGCCCAGGCTTTAAACCTGACACTGTTTCTCAAAGCCCAGGCTTTAAACCTGGCACCGTTCCTCAAAGCCCAGGCTTTAAACCTGGCACCATTCCTCAAAGCCCAGGCTTTAAACCTGGCACCGTTCCTCAAAGCCCAGGCTTTAAACCTGATACTACTTCTCAAAGCCCAGGCTTTAAACCTGGCATTATATCTCAAAAGCCCAGGCTTTAAACCTGACACTGACACCATTCAATTACCCTATTTTCAAACATAAACTTTCAAAAATACAAATCAAAACAACTAACAATCTTATCATCAAAGAACTACGTAACCCTGATTCTTCATCCCTGATGGAGATACGTAGGAGTAAGGTCAAACCTTGTCGGGCTCCCCAAAACCAAAAAAAATATTTTGTTTGTTTTATCTTAATCTTTTTCTTGGGAAAATAAATATTTGAAAAAAAATCACACTCAGATTACTTATTTAATTAAAGGTACTGTCTTAGGACGGGCGTTGTGGGCGTGCTAACACCTTCCTCACACGTAACCGACTCCCGAACTCTAAATCCGGTTTTGCGAACTTGCCTTATCTTGTTTTTAGTTTTTCATAGTTTTCCGTTAATAAATTATGGTGGCGACTCCACTATTTTGAAAATTAAAATAAATTATTTTTGGTTCGCCGTCCCCGTCGTGGCCCCGGTTGCGACAATGAGTAACCTAAGAAGATGCCTTCATCTGCCTCTGAATCAAACTTGCCTAGATTATCTTTGCCATTATTTAAAATAAAGCATTTGTAGCCAAAAACTCTAAAGTGAGAAATATTTGGTTTTCTTCCTTTGTAAAGCTCATATGGTGTTTTCTTTAAAATAGGCCTTATCAAAACTCTCTTCAGCATATTATATACAGTGTTTATTGCATCTGGCCAAAAATATTTTGGAAGATTTGTTTCATTCAATAAGGTTCTAGCAATATCTTCCAAGGCTCTGTTTTTCCTCTCCACAACCCCATTTTGCTGTGGAGTTCTTGGAGCTAAAAGCTTGTGCTGAATTCCATGTTTTTCACAAAATTTTTCAAGGCTTTCATTTTGAAATTCTCTACCATGGTCTGTTTTTATGGCAACAATAGTGCAATTTTTCTCATTTTGAACAATCTTTGCAAGTTTCTTAAAGGCACTAAAGGCTTCAACCTTGGTTACCAAAAACAACGTCCATGTATATCTAGAAAAGTCATCCACAATTACAAGACCATAATAGTTTCCACCTATGCTCATGGTTCTAGAAGGTCCAAACAAATCCATGTGAAGCATTTCCAAAGGTCTAGTGGTAGAAACAA
>Ga0209489_103109_pt1 | contig 32774 bp, 12 predicted proteins | sample SiratrowhiteBW_FD_187527 | JGI IMG/M metagenome (GOLD analysis project Ga0209489, IMG submission 187527) | Root nodule microbial communities of legume samples collected from California, USA - Siratro white BW (SPAdes) (version 2) | ecosystem: Host-associated > Plants > Roots > Nodule | place...
ATATATATATATATATATATATATATATATATATATATATATATATATATATATATATATATATATATATATATATGTGTGTGTGTGTGTGTGTGTGAATCGAGACAAATTTGTCTTTAGTTTAAAATTTTGATAATTTGTTTTAACACAAAGTCCATGCACTTCCCAAACTTGTTAATCTTATCAATATGAACATGTGATGATATATGATACCAGCATACCACACATGCATAGTGCATCTTAAGATTGCTTATATCACACCCTGGACTTTGTCATAAAAATCATTCAAGCCGCCAATTTGAATTTTATCTTTTATGCCCATAAGAGGAACTAAGAAAAAATATTGCTGCTATCATTATAAATATCTCAAAACAAATAATTTTTTCAAATATAATTAATGTTTTAAAACATAATTATTTCTAATTACATCTTTATTTGGGATTAATATTGTAGCGATCACTAACCTTTTATACCCATTAGATATTCCTCAATTCAGAATGGAAAAGGATATCAACACTCTTAATTAAGAAGGGAGGTAAGATGGTGTAATAAAAAGGAAAAATAATGTAGAAAAAACAGTCTTTTATGCATTCAAAACACCTTTTACGCATTTGTTCATGCATGCATACTATTCTATGATGACAGTTCCACAGACGTTCCGTGTAAACCTTCATAACTTGAATATGTATATTTGGATTTTAGATAGATGGCAACTGAATCTCAATTAATGAGGTCTCAAACCAGTACAAGCTAGAGCTCAAATTGCACACGTTGGTGTTAAATTCAACTATTACCAACCACCAATTTGAAGCACGATTCTAAATGTCAACCTATTTTTTCTGCCCTCGTTACTAAAAATTTTCTTTGGGGATCAAAAATACGAAATTTCAAGAAAGTTCGTCATGAGGATTCACTATAAAAGGGTAGAGAAGGTCTGGTTTTTTTATGATAGAAATGGCTTCTATCTCTTCTCTTTCTTTTGTTTCCTCAGTTAATCATTCTCCCAACTCGATCACTCCCCCTTCTTCCTTGCATCCATCTTCACAATTCCAATCAGCTAAAATCAGAAAGCCAATTCCTAGAGTGACATGCAGTGGAAATCAGAATAATCAAACACCAAACCCTTCTGAAGAAGAACTGCCACATGTTGTAGGAAATAGGAGGAACGTTCTACTTGGCCTAGGAGGGCTTTGTGGAGCTGTTACTCTGAATAACAATCCTTTTGCCTTTGCAGCTCCAATATCCCCTCCCGATCTAACCACATGCGGTCCACCAGACCTACCTGAAGGTGTAAAACCCACCAATTGTTGTCCACCATCTTCCAAAATCATTGATTTCAAGTTCCCTCCCTCTAACCAACCCTTGCGGGTGAGACCAGCCGCACATTTGGTCACTGATGACTACCTAGCCAAATACAAAAAAGCCCTTGACCTAATGAAAAATCTCCCACCTAACGACCCACGTAGTTTCATGCAGCAAGCCAACATCCACTGTGCTTATTGTGATGGTGCATATCACCAAGTTGGGTTCCCTGACCTTGATCTCCAAGTCCACAACTCTTGGCTCTTCTTTCCCTTCCATCGCTGGTATCTCTATTTCTACGAAAGGATCTTGGGGAGACTGATCAATGACCCAACCTTTGCCCTTCCGTTTTGGAACTGGGATGCTCCCAAGGGCATGCAACTTCCTTCCATTTATGCAGAACGTAAATCACCCCTATATGACCCTCTTCGCAATTCTAATCATCAACCACCAACACTCGTAGACCTTGACTTCGACCTAGACGATCCTAATGCCAACGGAAAAATCTCCTCCAACCTTACCATAATGTATAGGCAAGTTGTGTCTAATGGGAAGACTCCTAAATTGTTCCTTGGAAATGTTTACCGTGCTGGAGATGAACCTGACCCGGGTGGTGGATCCGTAGAGAACGTTCCACATGGCACCGTTCATTTATGGACCGGTGATATCAACCAGCCTAACAATGAGAACATGGGCACTTTCTATTCAGCTGCAAGAGACCCTATTTTCTTTTCTCATCATTCCAATATTGATAGGATGTGGTCTGTATGGAAAACGCTTGGTGGGAAAAGAAGGGATTTCACTGACTCGGATTGGTTAGAATCTGGGTTTCTCTTCTACGACGAGAATAAGAACCTTGTGCGTGTAAAGGTCAAGGATTGCCTTGACACCAGAAAGCTAGGGTATGTTTACCAAGATGTTGACATTCCATGGCTAAAATCCAAGCCCACACCTCGTAAGCCAAGGGCTCGGAAGGTAGCAGTGACACAAAATTTTGGTGTTGGTGCAGCACGTGCCGCTGAGACTTCAGGGAATGTGAAGTTCCCACTAGTGTTAGATTCAGTTGTGAGCACAAGGGTTAAAAGGCCGAACAAGTCGAGGAGCAAGAAGGCGAAGGAAGAGGAGGAAGAGGTTTTGGTGATTGAAGGGATTGAGTTTGACAGAAACACAGCTGTGAAATTTGATGTGTTTATTAATGACGAAGATGATAAGCAGATTCGACCAGATAATACAGAGTTTGCAGGAAGCTTTGTGAGTGTGCCTCATACGCATAAGCACAAAAACAAGAATATGAGAACTTGTTTGAGGCTGGGACTTACGGATTTGTTAGAAGAGTTAGAAGCGGAAGATGATGACAGTGTTATGGTGACGCTAGTTCCCAGGTATGGGAAAGGACGTGTTAAAATCGCCGCCATCAAAATAGAGCTCATTGCAGATTGAAAAATATTCAACCAGGTTTTCTAGCATGATTAATTTAAGGAGAAGCCTTGCAGATCCATAACAAAAAAAATATTATACATATAATATGTTTGTGAGTTTGTATAATGTATTTAACTTTGTATTTTATAATTACGCATCCTATTCCAGAAAGCAACAACGTTCAACAAATTTTACATGCGTCTTATATTTATAATTTTACCTTTTATTTTTTTCTTTTATAAATACAAAATTTATCATTGGCGTGTTGGATTATCGAAGTATCAATAAAGAAGAAAAGTTATGATGGTTAATGATACATTTTTGTGGCATATAAAACAATGGAATAATTCGCTATTGAAAATTGAAAAGGGATTTCAATTAAACTTCTAAGAATATTATTTTTTTTGAAAGGACAAAAATGAAATAATATTTTTAAAAAATTATAAATATTAGATTGTTATGTGATGAAGCTAAAACAAATCTGATATGAAAATTTGAATAATTTTAGTTAAAAGCATATTTTAGTATTTATCTTTTTAATATACTCAAAAGATAAATATTGAGGAGTTTTTCTACATTGTGACTTTATTTAAATAATCAAAATAATGTTTGTTAATTTTTAAATCGTCAAAATGCAAGTTTGTTTAAAGAACAAAGGGTAAAATATCATTCATTTACGGGATCAACTATTAAAATATTAAAATTATCAATGTTGAAGTTTAATGTTGTATTTGGTTAAGTTACTTTGAATGGTTTTAGTATACACGAAGATGAATGTTCCTTAATCATCTAAAGAGATTTTATAAGAAAATAATCGAAAATTACGAAACACCTCTTACAATTTATAGTGTCACTTGACATTTATAAGGGTTAATTAGTAATTTTAAAAATATATCAATTAAAAAAATCTATAACATCAATTAAATCATTTCCAAACTTTCGTAAATATTTCTTTCAAATCTTTTCAAATTTTAAAATTTATTTATTAATCTAAACAACTTTATCATCCACACACAATCTACTCAAATTCTTTCAAATCTACTCTCTCAAATCTATTTTCCACCAAAAAATGTATGTATGGATGGATAAATTATTACTATTTCTCAATAATTTTACTTCAATAATTTCCTTATCTTTTTTCTGTAATTTATTTACTTTAGACACTTTTGTACGCCTCTTCTTATAATTGTAATTGATTAAGTATAATTATCTTTTCGTAACTAAGTGAAGGTTAGTTTACTTTAGACACTTTCCAGTGATTTGCCGAGATCAATACATAATAAATTAATGTTTAGTTTCTTTGAAAGTAGAATAACTTTATTTTGTATAAAAAAATACAATGATAAAAATCTTACTTTAATTATTTACATGTATAACCAAAACAATTTTAAAAATAAATTTATTAATGTTGATAAAGAATAAAAACAATTACATCTAATAGAAATATTTGTTATTATAATAGAAAAAAAAGTCTTGTTAATGCTGGGAATTTTTGTAAAACATAAATTTCATACTGTAAAATACATTAACTAATTTAATTTTTTAAAACCTGAAAAAGTATTTAACTTATCATTATAACAGTATAACCTAAGAAATTATTGCCAAAAGTGTCTGCTAAAATGGTTTGAGTTCACTAAACTTTACACTGGACTATTTTATCCAATACGAAGATTAAATTTCAGACAGAAAAATAAAAAAAGATATTAATTATGGATCTTTAATTGCGGTAGATGAGACTTCCCTTTTGGTTTTAGACGTGATTAATACAGATATGGTGTCGTTTTTCATGAGTTTAGTTGCTTAATTTACTTTGATATTCTCCACACTCTTATATGTTTCATTTAATAAGTCAGTTTCCAACTGCGATCCTTTAAGTTATTTGAATCCACTAGGATATGCTTGATCACAAAAGGATAGAAGCACTCTCCCTAGTTCATGAAATTAGTAGTTTGGAATATAAAAGATGATAACCATCCAGAAATTAAAAGAGTACCACTTAACAATTAGAAAGCTTTAATTAGGAAATGCACAGGTGTACGTCTTCCCATATTTGAAAGCTGATATAATAAATACCAAAGTAGGATAAGTTATAAATTTAGCTACCTACCTTTATAATAGTATGTTATACAAAATATTATTTTATTAATATATAAGTGCTTAAAAACATTTTTAAAAATATTAAATATTTGATTATATTCGGACAATTTCAAATATAATTTATTTATTTTATCAGCATTTCAAATATAATTTCAACTCACTTAACATGAGTACGGGAATTAACGAATAACGAACACACACATAATTAAGAAGAAAAAGTGATAAGGGGGTGCATTTGAATTTTTGCATGTATCTATGTCTGTCAATTCTCAAGTCTGATAAGAAGGTTTTCAAGAATATCACGTCCTTGCGTCTAAACCTTTAGGTTGATTTTTAATTGCGTGCCAAAGACATCTAAAGGAAGTAATACCAGACAAAAGTTAGAAGAGAACAATATTGGTCTTAAATTCACCTATTATACCAGTTGCAAATTTGGATTCGGATTAGCTAAACGTGGATATATTATTTTCACTACTGGTGGATGTTGGTTTAAGAGTACTCAAATTTCAAGAAAAAAACTCTTCACGAGTTTATTATAAAAGGGCTTAAAAGGTCTAAATTTTCATGATAGAAGATGACATCTATCTCTTATCTGTCGTTTGTGTCTGCAGTCAATAATGTATCTCTCAACTCCACCACTGCAGAGAGCGTATCTCACGCTTTACTGCAGTATCTTATATATGAGAATTTGATAAATAACATTATAGTTCAAACTATTAGTCATGAATTATTTTAGTTAATGTCAGTGAACTCCTAATTTTATTCGGATAAAGACAATAAAAAATTTATTAATACGTAAATAAAACAAAATACAAAAATGAAAATGTAAATTACCAAAAGGGATGGTTTTATATTAATAAATATGATAAATGGGAAAGGTTGTATCAGTTCTTGTGACCTATAATTAATTTTAGAATTTGGTTCAAAGCACAAAATTACAAAAAAAATTGCTAATACGCAGTTCAAAATATTGGAACATGCAATGAAACAAAGATGATGAAGATCGTAGTCAAGTACATCAAAAACAACCTTAATTAATAAAGTGTCCTAAACTAAAGCTAAATAAGGAAATACGTTTTGGAGTCAGAAAAATATCACCACCCTTAATTTGAGAAGCACTCTCCCCAAAAAGAAAGAAAAATGATTGCAGGCCTTGCACAGTGTTGGGCTCCTCATGCACATAAAAACGGGTCAGATTTAATAATAAAGGCTTACTACCAATTTTATTTCTGCCTCTATTTTATGTATTTTTATTTAGTTTTTATACATGCACATATTTTAAATTTAATTTGTACAAATAGTAATTAAATTTAAAAATTCTTAAATGTATAATAATTTACACAAGAGTTAAAAATCAACTTATATTGTGAAAGCTACTCATATATATATATATTTTTTTTATCAAAAAGTTACTCATATAATAAGTTTAACCTAATAGGAAGAAGAAAAATTTCATTGCAAAATTTAGAGTATTCAACAACTTTTTTGAGAAGATAATATTGTAATAGCTTAAAATATGAAGAAAAAACATAACCCGCTTTTCAGGGAAGTTAAAATTACAGTACTGACAATATGAATGGATCGAGCTATTCTGTCCCGTCTGTATAATTAGGGGAACGTAACCCGCTTAATGTGAAACAAATATTTCGAAAAAAAAAATATATTGACAACTTTTTTTCATCTCAAATCTAAATCTTTTCTGTAAAATAGCAGTGAAAATTTTAAATATTAAGCATATTCTCATTTACTATAAATAAAATGGAAACTTATTATAAAAAATAAAGTAAAAACATAAAATAAATTATACTTATGATATAGACTTATTACTATAAGAACATACATATAAACAGTATAAATCATTCATAATTATGATATTTTTAACAATAAACAAAACAAAATATACAATAATATATTATTAATAAAATAATAAATAAAAATATTAAATCATATTCAATATACAAACAAGTCTACGTAGTAGCAATGAATTACTAAAAATAAAAAAATTATAAAAACTTCGAAAGAGATGCACTTATGCAAAATAAAAATAATTATAAAAACCACTTTTCCTATAACAAGATGAGATTGATTGATCCACTATTTCCATCCCACTTTTTCTATGTAAAGTAGCATATCCTACCGTATGATTTGTCTCACGTCTATAAAATTATATATATATATATATATATATATATATATATATATATATATATATATATATATATATATAGTAAATATTTTAAAAAAATTATATAAAAAATCACAAGTTAATTTATGTAGACTAATTTTAATTTATAAAAAATTCAATTTCATATTTTACTTTTTTTGGAAATTTTTTTATGAAAAAATTATTTTAAATAAAAGAAAATTATTTAAACATAAGAAACAAAGGTTCATAGTCAATACAAAAAAACTTTACAAAAGTCAAGCAAGGATAGCATCATATCCCAGTTTCAAGTACAAATCCAAATAAAACATAAATCTACACGTAAGAGTTTGGTTAGGGAAGGTTAAGAATAAAGTCTTAACATCTTAAGTTTTTATTAATCTTAAGAGCAAGCTGTACTACAGATTGCAGAATCATCTCACCAACCAAACCAAAATTTACATATAATAATAATGGTAATAATAATAATTTATTCTAACTTAGTCCATGGTTCTTGGTTGAAAGTATGCAGATAAAAGCTTATTATAGTTTCATTGAATTCAAACATTATTATATGTATTATATTAGTAAATAGTATGAAATTTAAATTATTATAGAAGAAAATAAGTGTGTGGCTAAAATAATAATTTTGATCTTTCAGAAAATGATCTGTGAATGACATACCTAGTTGTTGTGTATCCTTTGATTTCTTTAGGAATATATATAATTAGTTTAACTATATATATGAACTTGTATGGTTTGGTGCTTCCATTTTATTTATATTTTTTCAATTTAGTTTATTGAAAAAGTGTTAACACATGATCTCTTTTAGTACTGTGATGCTTTAGTACAGTCACTTTTCATAAAAACAAACATTACTATCAGTGGAGATACTTTGATTAGTACAAATATATATTTTTTAATAAAAATAAACAATTGGCTCAATATAATTATATTTTATAAAATATAATACAATATTATATTGATACTGATTTAATTTATTTAAAGATACATTTTATAAAACATATTTTAATTATAGTTTTCATTTATAAACTTCTATCATTTAATTATATAAAGCTCCCCTATACGGGGGAGTTATATCATACACTTCTTGGATCATTTCTCATAGAGCTTGCACTTAAGATAATATATGCAAAATTGTAAACCAATCAGTCTAGTTGTTATAGGAGATATTCAACAAGAAGCAATGTCCCTAGTATATATGATTTTCTTTAGAAAATGTATTAGATTTGAATTTTTATGAAAAAAAAAATCTTTAAATTTAGTTCTACATATTATGAATGCTTGGTCTCCAACAAAAAATCTTTAGGGTACTTACGATTTTTTTATGGAAAGAAAACAAGCTGGTTACGGAAAGAAAATAAAATATTCTGGAATTGTGATATTTGACATACTATTTCAAGGAAAATGGGTGTCTCCTGATTGATCATGCAGAGGATCCAAAATTTCATGCCATATGCAAAACAATAATAATAAAAAAATAGAAAGGACTGTTTATTAGATGTCATAGTAAAGTTTGGTCATCATCGTTATTATTTATTATTTGGTCTATGATAGTCTGTATTTTGAATTCGTCAGGGAAGATAATAGTGACTCGCACGGCAATGGAAATTACTTTAGACAAACAATAAAAAAATCATAAATTACTTTAGACAAACAATAAAAAAATCATACTAGTTGATCTCCATCCACGTGATTATTAATTGATGCCACGTTAATCTTCAATATATTTCTCTTGTTTTGATCACGAAAGATAGGAGAATATTCTCGTTACTTAGTTATAAAATGAGAGGGATTTCTCAATCTCTAAGCCCACAACAAATCTAGCTACATTAATTAATGGCTTCCCTATATCCTCTACACTTTACCATTTCAAACCACTCTTCTTCCATCACCTTATTCAGAAATCACAATTTCAATGCCCCAAAAGCTGCAAAGCTAAGAGTGTCATGCAAAGCCACAAAGGGTGGTGAACCAGAAAACCACAAAGAAGAGACCTTCGTGTTTGACAGAAGAAACGTCCTCATTGGCCTAGGAGGCCTTTATGGTACCCTTAGCAGGGACAAATTGTCCCTTGCAGCCCCTATCTCCCCACCAGATTTAGCCAAATGCGGTCCACCTGACCTTCCCTCTGGTGCCAAACCAACCAACTGTTGCCCCCCAATTTCCTCAGACATCATAGACTTCACACTTCCCAAGAACCCCCAAGTTAAGGTTAGACCCGCTGCTCATTTGGTTGATGCCACCTACCTCAGAAACTACGAAGAAGCCATTCGTCGCATGAAAGCCCTACCTCTCAACGATCCACGCAATTTCACCCAGCAGGCTAATATCCATTGTGCTTATTGTGATGGTGCATATCACCAAGTAGGGTTTCCTGACCTTGACCTCCAAGTTCACAACTCTTGGATCTTCTTCCCCTTTCACCGTTGGTACCTCTACTTCTATGAGAAAATCTTGGGAAGCTTGATCAAGGATCTTGACCCAAATTTTGCCCTTCCATTTTGGAACTGGGATTCCCCCAATGGCATGCCAATCCCTGCCATGTACACTGATCCCAAGTCACCACTTTATGACTCCCTCCGAAACGCAAACCATAAACCACCAACACTCGTTGACCTGGACTATAACGGCGTGGAAGACCAAGGCTCAACTCAGCAGCAAATATCTACCAATCTCAACACTATGTACCGGCAAATGGTGTCAAGTTCAAAGACTCCAACGCTCTTCTTCGGTGGCGCTTACCGTGGAGGAGAGGATAGTGATCCCGGTGGTGGCAGTGTGGAGAACATTCCTCATGGTCCTGTTCATGTATGGACTGGTGATAACACGCAACCTAACTTGGAGGACATGGGGACTCTCTATGCTGCAGCTAGAGACCCTATTTTCTATTCTCACCATGCTAATGTGGATAGGATGTGGTCCATATGGAAAACGCTCGGAGGAAAGAGAAGTGATATCAAAGACCCCGATTGGTTGGAATCTGGGTTTGTTTTTTACGATGAGAACAAAAACCTAGTTCGTGTGAAAGTGAAAGATTGTCTTGATACTACAAAGCTTGGATATGTTTACCAAGACGTTGATGTTCCATGGTTAGAAGCTAAGCCTAAACCGCGTCGACTGCGAAGAGCAGTTGCAAGGAGTTTTGGTGGTGGTGCAGCACTGGCGGCTGAGACTTCCCGAACTAAGAAGTTTCCTGTGGTTTTGGATTCAAGTGTGAGCACCATGGTGAAGAGACCAAAGAAGGGTAGGAATGAGAGGGAAAAGGAAGAGGAGGAGGAGGTGTTGGTGATAGAAGGGATTGAGTTTGAGAGGGAATTGGGTGTGAAGTTTGATGTGTATATTAATGACGAAGACGATGTGGCAGGTGGGCCAAGTAAGGCTGAGTTTGCAGGGAGCTTTGTGAGTGTGCCTCATAAGCACAAACACAAACACAGGAAGATGAAGACCAACTTGAGGCTTGGGATAACGGAGTTATTGGAGGATTTGGGTGCTGAAGATGATGAGCACGTGTTGGTGACTTTGGTGCCCAAGTTTGGGAAGGGGCATGTTACGGTTGGCGGGATCAAGATAGAGTTTCATAAGTAAGAATGACGTTAAAAAGTTTGAATAATAGCTATGCGTGATCCTTAATTTCGCTGCTCAAGCGAGGTTTACGCTATGGTGTTCACCAATAAATTATTCAAGTTTTCAGTGACTGAATTCCCCCTCGTACAGTGTGGCATTTCGTGCTTGTTAAGGTTCTTGTTACTGTCTTAATTATATCCCATGTTAGACTATTCCAACAATAAGAAAAAGGAAAAAATTCATTTCAATAAGTATAAAGCAATAAAAGATTTATTATGAATTCCGATTATCATTTCCTTCACGTCCACCTAATTGTTTTTTCTATGGCGTGCGAAAATGTAGTTTATGTAAAATATTTATTAGTAAATATCTTGTTAATAATAGTGATCCGTATAACATTTCTATTTATTAATTTGTAACATCGAGACTAAGCATGTTATCTAGGGTGAGCGCCAACTATGTATGCACGTGCTTTCTTCATTTCAGTACGTTATTACAGTCCGTAGTAATTTAAAATCTTAAAAATTTTATCATTGGAAGTATGATGCATTTAATTTTTCAATCTGTGTACACAAAAACTAATACAAGTAGTGTCTGATATCTCATCGTCTTCAAACCAGTTATTCCACTGACCCTCTTTACATACTACTATTGTTATTTAGATTCTTCTAACCCTCCTATTTAAACTCCAATATTTTCTATTCAAAAACCATATTTTTTATTCTTAGTCTCCATTTCTATTTATCTAACATTGTTATATTAAAAAATTTGATATCTTTTACATCTAATTTTCCTTCTTCCTTAGGCTTGAATATCTTTTTCCCATTTAACCTATATTATCTTCTTATCTTCACTCCACCAACCCATGGGAAATTTCTTTCAATCTTCTTAATAACTTTTTTACATTTGCAGAGAATATATAAAACAACAGGTAATATAAAGGTAATGCAGTCACCACAGACTTACCTTTCCGATAAACTTGGTCCTATATTTGTATTAATTAACTATTTTATAGAGCAAGATCCCTTGAGTTTAGAAGATAAGGCAGATTCAAATCTAAATTGCAGGTTAACTTAATATGCAGATTCTCAGTATTGAAAAGTATATATATGAATCTTTATATAAATTCAACTTTTTTCGAATCCTGAATCCCATCAGTTATTCATTTTTATTTTTATTTTTGTAGGAAACTACGTTTTTTCTAAAGAAGATGATAAAGTCATGAAAATTTATGTATGATTTTTTTAAACTACATGTATAGACCTATCTAGAAGAATTTTAAAAGGTGTAAGGAATTCAATCTGAAACTTAACCTTCTTAAGCAATACTCAAACTAAAATAAATATAATATTCGTAGGAAACTCTTCAATTTTTATTTTTTTTTTTGGAACGGCCATGAAGTAGGAAACTCTTCAAATAAAATATGGATTACCTAATTGAACCCTGCACGACACTAACCTATCACAACTGCTACTTAAAAATGACCTATTGCAATTTTATTAAATATTAAAGTGGCAAATTTGAAGCTTGGTTGCTTGTTGGACCATTTCTAATGTTGACCTAGAGCATAATTTTTTTTTGGGAGTGTCAATATCAAATCTTAACCCTTCCTTTACCTTTCAATTTATGAAGTTAACAAGAAACGTGTTATCTTATGCTCTGCTATACAATTTTCATCGATGTATGACTCAAACTTTGCCTTGCTTTTTTCGATCATCCTCGCTCATTTGGTATAAAGGGTTGTGGGAAGAGAAGGGTAGCATAAAAAAAGTCCACATAAAAAAAAACGGGGGTTGTAAAAGTAGTCCTCCCTTGTTATGTTGAATGGGCTGGTCACTGTTTTATAAAGCCCAACTACGGAAGGCCCGTGAGCTTCTTTTTTTTTGCACCTCCGTATTAATCTTGGCAGCTTCCACTGACAGCGTGCGTTATCCGGATAATAAGGGTTGGGAATAACATCCCGTTTTCTGCTAACCGTGAGAACATGGGAGCCTTCTATTTCTCGTACCATTCCCAACAAACCCTTTCTCTTTGCTCAACAAACAATTCAAGAAGAAACAGACATTATTTTAGGATAAACTATCAGAACACCCAGAAAATAGAAGATACCCATGCTCTCAAAGTTAGGAGAAAATAAGAAATTGAGGTTGCTGGTTGGGAGTGAAATGCTTCTTCAAAACATAAACATACATATATAAACAAGGCAAAATTCCACTCTGCAGTACACATGTACTTCACTGCGTACAAAAAGTACAATAGTACGCAACAAGTAATGCTTCATCATTAATTGGTACTGTCCGGGAGTACAAAAACATATATAAACTTTTTTTATAATAATTAATAATAATAATAATAATAATAATATTTTGTAAAGTATTCAGATTAAAAATTCAATTTTTAAAGCTTAATTTGGAATAATTCATTTTTTTCAAACAATAAATATAATTATTTTTAAAAAATAAATATTGTGTCAACAGTGGTTCATTTTTAAAAGAGATTTTTTTTTTACCATAATTTTGTATAAGTTTTTTTACAACCATAATAAAACACGGAAAGAGAAAAAAAGAAAATTTGTATGATAGGATAAGTGATGTAATATTGAGAGATAGCTGAGTTTAACCCAACAATTTTTTTCTCTCTGGTGACAATGTTTTCTTGTGAAAGGTCATGGGTGGTTGGGGTCACTCTCTATTTCCTTAGCCAATTCTCTTGTCAGTGTGTCAGCACGATCATCATGTCCACCAGCAAATGTGTAGACTCGAAATGCGAACTGGAAAGTCCTCCAAAGTAACTTACCATGTTCTTTTCTTTTTCCATCACTAATGTTTGATCCTGAATCTCTGGCGGCGGCATCATTGCGCCTCTCCTGCATTCAGTTCATGCAAATCCACATAAAGTCAATCGTACTAAATCCTAAGATGGAATCATCAAAACTAAATAGTGTTAGTTTCTGATTGTTGTGTAACCTTTAGTGCTAGTTCCATGCAATTGGAGGAAACATCCACCATCGCTTCTTTGATTTTTATAAGGATGTAGAAGTCGAATTCGATGTTGTGGCTTTTCAATTTCTTGGATTCTTCATCCTTGGTTCGCTCCAAAGAATCTAATTCTGTTTTTATCTGTATGTTGGTCTAGCGAGTTAGAAATGAATTTGCATACATTAAAAGAATCAATGCAACAGTGAGGGGATAATAAACACAGAGATTCAGAATCACCTTATTGAAATAACGTTCAGCCTTGTCAAGGAACTGGCCAACAGGAGTCACTATATTCCAATTTTGAAGCTCAGTAAGAATTGAATCCAGCCTAAGATAAAGCGCGGTTGCCATTCTTATAGCTTCTAACTTCTTCGAGGGAAAGCCTTCAAATCGAGATAGGACCTACACAGCAATGGAGTTTTGTATCATGGTATGGAAAGAACAAGCAAAATAATACATGGCAGTGCATTAACTTGAATGGAGATGAATGGGGTTTCTAAACTCACTTGTGACTCGTCTGTTAGATTCTCAAGAACGGATTCAACATCTTTATGGAACTTAACAAGTTCTATCATATCCGTTGTCTTGAAACTGGTAATAGCAGATCTCAGTTCTATGATTTGTTTTGTGTACCTCTGAACATCTTCTTCTATTTGTTGGAAGTAAGATGATCTGGTAAAAATCAACCATTGAAATAAAAAATAACAAAAGTGGTGAGAAATCTGGTTTCAAAGCTTAAAAGCAAGCCGAATTATGGAGTGTCTAAAAGCGTATACCTTTTTGTCATCTCTGCTAGAGCATCAGCCATTCCTTGTTTCCCACTAGTTCCTGCTCCAACTGCATTGGTTCTCCCACCGGATGATTTGACTTTGATGCTGGATCCTTCCACTTTTCCCTTGAGAGTTCTATACAGGTTGCCTAATTGTGTTGACCTTTTCAGTTTGGTAGTTGCCTTTGGCCGCAAGCATCTCCCTGCTCCAGGTGGAGGTGGTGGTGGAGCAGCAGCTCCGCTTCCACGTGGCATTGATGGTGGAGGTGCCGGAGCTGGTCCAGATTTGAAGGGAATTGGTGGGGGAGGTGGTGGTACTAGTGGTAAACTTGAGCTCAAAGGTAGTGGTGGTGGCGGGGGTAGTGCCATATTTGGGTGGTGTATTGGTGGTGATGGCGTTGGAGGTGGTGGTGGGATAGTGTATGTTGTCGGAAAGCGTGAGGGTGGAGGTGGTGGTGGGATAGTGTATGTTGTTGGAAGGGGTGAGGGTAGAGGTGGTGAAGGTGTTTGTGGAAATGACGGTGATGCTACCGACCCTTGTGCTTTTTGTTGAAGAGGTGTTTCTAATGGTTTGGGAGATAGTGAAAGTTTCTCCACATCTTGCATTGCTTGAGGATTATCATATGTTTCTCCATGATCAATAGTAGTGCCCGAGTGAAGAACTATATCTTGTGACATGTTGTTTTCTGGGTTTTCAACTTTTTGATCTATTATTTCCATGTTTATAGTTGGTTCCTTCTCTATCTTTTGTGTTCGCATGCGTGGCGGTGACATGTGGTAAGATAAACGCTTTAAATCAATTGGGTTCAGCTTTTCCAGAGCTCTTAGAGACAAAAGTGGAATGGCACTAGAATATGCTGGGGTCATGGATTCTGGAAGGACAGATTTTGGTGTGAGAGGGTAATAAGTCGACTCTGAAAAGGAGTCGTTGGGTATAACATTTTTTGGGTCATCTTCTTCCATAATATCAAACTTCTCACTCGCAATCTTAATCAAAGAGTCAAGTGTGGTCGACATAGTTTCACCTGCGAAACAAACAAAATAACAATTAACTGAAATTCTACGAAATTCAACTGAGACAGGACAGAAATTCTGAAATATGATGAATTACTTGATAAGGGAGATGAGATTTTAGTAGCGTACCCAGTTGCCGCATATTGGTGTCATCTTTACACGCTGGTAACTCATAACCGTGTTTTTCCGTACAATCATTAATCCAAGATTCTCCAAGAGACTTTAAAGCCTCGCAGAAGTAGGCAAGACCCTGCAGAAAACTTTCTACATTTAGTATTCTAGGATACAAATTTCTGAAAGTAACTTCAATTAAGACACTTTTAAGTGTTGCAAGTTGAAACCTGATCTATAGGCTTGTTTTTTATATTTGACACTTTTTTGCTTGGTATGATCCCCGGGTAAAGCCTTTGAAGATCTTCCAAGGTTGTGATAACCATCTAAAATATGACAAATGAAAAAAAAAGGGAGGCAAAGTCATCTTTATTTATTTACTTTTGAGTTTAATAGAAAGAAGCAATAATTCATAAAGATGAAGTACCTCATGCAAGGAAGCAGAACTATTCATAGGAGCAAGTTCCATGATATCCCTAAAGACAAAGATCTTCTTATGGACCTTCATCATTGATATCAATTGGTCTGCACCAACAAATGACCACTCAATTGACCCTCCCTTCCCTTCATTGTAAGCCATAGAAGGCTTCTTCGGCGTCGTAAAGCTTTTCATTGACTGAACATGATAAACTTTTAGAATACAAAAAATCTGAATAATATTTGGGACAACTAAAACTGAAATTCCTACATCTTGTAATGGTTAGATAATAAAAATTTCTGGAATTTCAACCCGTGAAAGTTCTCTAAATGTTTTCACTACTTAAATATTTCTAAAGAAAATTTAGTGTATCATGAATGAAAGGAGTTATGACAATATAACAATTCCAAGTTTAAGCATGGAACAAACCAAGCCATGCAAAATACAATGACAAAACCATTGGGAATTGCTTTGTCAAAAGTGTCAAAATCCCCATATCCCGATTTTGAGTTTGTTCGATCGAGATTTATTTTCTCATATTCTGTGTAAACAAGAAGAAGGCCAGAATCTTACCTCAAAAAGACACGCCTTTCGTCCAAAGCGAAATGGCATCAAACCACATAATCTCGCATTAGACATGTCTTAATAGGTTTGTTTATATTGACTTGAAAACCTGAAATAAAAAAAAACATTATGATGTGCGAACCACAACTTCACAAAGCGTGTATAAACAAGCTGACATGTTCTGCTCAAAATGAAAGCCCGTTGAGGGTATTAAAAGACCAAAAAAAATAATTTGCTAGAGAATTCAAACCTTTGTTGCGAAGAAATAAAAATATCCAGAAATGAACTTTCAAATTGACATTACAATAAAAAGAATAAGCGACATGCATGCAATAAGGAGGTTAGACATAATGGTGGAGCATCATTAAATAATGTGAATTCTAGTGGAAAATTCTCAAACGTGATAGGATGAAAAATAAATACCTTTTCACTCCTATGTTTTCGATTTGAGGGAGTTGTTTTCAGCCATTGTATTGGAGTTTATGCTGTGTCTTCATAGTAAACTACTGCGCAACAAGGGAACTTTTTGTTCAGGAACTGTGACAAATACAAAGGAAAATTGAAGTAAATATATAACTAGTTGTGTTGAGCACTAAAACAGTAAACAGAATAGCAGTAAAGTAAAGGTAATGTTGTAACTAATTTCCTCTAACATGGTTCATGACTAAAAACAAGACAACATTAAACCGCTTCGACCCTTTCACACGTTTCTTCGAATTTTCTATATTTAATCAACTCAATAATTTTGTTGAGTTCCCACTTTTAAGTTTTAACAAACTACTTAACATTGGTTCTGAGTGTGTTAGGTACAAACTGTTACTGTAATAAAGCCAAATTTCTCAGTGTCTAAAAAAAGGAATTGAAATTGGGTTCGCATTAAAAAAAATCTCCATAATTAGCAATTTGTCCGTCCAGTTTTATCTAATTTCTCATTGTTTGTGTTGCCCAAACTCTATAATAAGGAGAATCTCCCCTCGCCTTAAAACTACTGATTCTTTCACTATTTGATTTGTAATTTTGAGTGTATCGTATGAAAAGGAACCAAGATATTTTTTTTTCTCTACTTATAAGCACATGGCAACGATCTTTTTGAGTTTAAATCAAAAGCTTCTTTTGTCTAACAGTTTGTTATTCACCGAAATTCTTGAAATGCTTCTAGACTAGTTTTATATGCTGCACAATTAACTTAAAAAAAAAAAAAAAAACTGCTTTAAAAATAAACTTCTATCTTCATAATTTATGTCAAAAGGATGAAGAACTAAAACAATATACGCTGTTAGAAAAACTCAATTTGTTCTTCAAGATAAAGTCCCAAAGTAAATATTCAAGATAAAGACAACTTTTACTTTATAAATTAATTTTGTAGAGTTAAATTACTAATAAACTCATTCTGAAATGATACTAAAATTTGCTAAAATATGAATTGAAAATTTCACCCGATTAATGATATAACTAAAAACATTGCAGAAAGAAGTTGATTTTTTTTCACTTTATTTTTTCCTAGCGGTATCATAATGACAATGGAATCAGACAGAAAAATAAATTCACCATTATTTGCAAAAAGAATAGAATTGTTTATAAAGGTTTCATACATTACATAGAACAAAGAATGCCGGGATATACAATCCACACAACCTATTAAACTCGAATATCTATTTATCCAACAAAACCTTTATGACAAGTTTTCACCTACAATCGATAAAGAATCTATTGATATACAACCGTGAAACAAAACAAAACATGCAATAACTTACAGTTTATGAAAAACGAAACTATTCATTTCATTTTAATCATCGTTATTTAAATACAATTTACCACGTAGTTCATAAAATCTGCATCCACATCGAACTGACGAGTTTTGCTAAATTCCCCTGACCTTGACAGAACTGCTTCTGTTTGTCTCTCTCACAGGTTGTGTCTTGTTCTTGTCACTCTTAGGAGAAACCCTTGCTGTTTTACCTTCAAGTTGGTCTTTCTTGGGCACGCCTCGACCAAGACCAGAGGATGCAGTTCTTTCAGCAATTCTCCTCTGACGTTCAATCCGCAATTCTTCCATCTTCTTCCTGATCTCATCTTCCTGTTTACCGTCATACCAATCATTAAGAGTTAGGATTAACACATGCTATGTAAAAAGTAGGTGAAGAAAGCATCTTCAAAATATAACAATGCTACTGAACAACTGAAAAATCACGAGACCTGTTCCCTTTTGCTCTTCTGAACAATAGGCCTATTAGGGAGTGATGGCTTTCTGGCCCTAGGAATGATTTCAGGCCTGCCCTTTGCGGAGGAACTGCGTGAGGATTTTGACTTGTCATCCTTTTCGGAACTTCTTGATCCAGAAACCTTGCTTTTGCTCACATTGGTTTTCACAGGACTAGCAGGAAGATTGTCATTCAACTTGTCATGAGAATGGTCCAGGGAGGATCTTCGATCAGTTTCTGCTAAGGAAAAGTCAATTTCATAGTCCATTGTCCGAGAGCCCTCAACAGAATCTAATACAGAATCACGTTGTAGAACTACAAAGAGGTCGCTAGGCTCCTGGTTCTTTGATAATGCACGCTTCTCATTTGAAGAAGCTGCATCATTATCAGGCTTCTTGGCAACAGTTAGATCTTCATCCATACTTAAGTCCGTCTTCCATTGGGAGCCAGAAATATCGTTATCTACTAATTGCCCCTGAATCATGAAGGAATCATCGATGAGAGTTCGTTCACTTCTTTTCTCGGAATGGGAATGACCATTCACTGGTGAAGTGAAATCACCATCAAACACTGCAGACACAATTTGGGGATCGGGGCTCCTAATCTTTTCCAAATTTTCAACAACAAACCAATCATCTGATGTTCTGCCCTTTGTTTGTAACGAGTCAGCAGCAAAAGTAGATAATGGATCACCGTGGGTATTTCCTGGTTCTTTTGATCTATGAGATAGCACTATTTCTTCACCCACATTGTCCCTGCTCTTTGTAACTGGACCAGAGTTGTCTACATACTCATCCAGCTTGTATCCGCCTTCATTTCCTCCATTTCTCTGATTCACAATAAAGGAGTCATTTGGAACTTTAGGATTCTTGAGAACTTCTTTGAAATCCAAGTTTGGAGTTGAACTAGCACCATACGGCATTGTTTCTTCTGAGCTTCTCACCATAAAATGCTCATCCTGGACATCAATTGACTTCATCCTTTCTGGTTCATCAATTCCAGTACCCTCATCTATCTTCAAAAGGTTCTGGAATGCACTCCAGTTGTCATTATTGTTTCCCCCATCACTAAAGTTTTCAGTGAGATACTCCTCAGTCACATCACTTGATTTAGTTACCTTGTGCCCGGCTGCTGCTTTTTTTCCATTAGCGTGTTTTTCACCTTTATGGACCTTTTGCAAAGATTCAAGTGCAACACCGACCTTTTGTTTGATCATTTGTTCATCTATGACATCATCATCTTCTAAAGATTCGTCAGAGCCTCCATCCTCATTTCCATTTCTCCTTTTTGGAGTGATGTAGTTGATATTACGAATCACAACTGTTCCAGTTGACTTTCTTCTGTGCTTTCTCCTCTTCAGATCATCCTTCGAAGAGTTACTGGAGTGATTCTGTTTATCTGAATCAGATTCGCTCCCAGAATCAGGATCACTGGACTCCGACTGCTGGTCTTCATCATATTCTTCTGCCCTTTTCTTATGGGATTTGTCCTTTTTGGTTGATGATGGTTTCTGATTCACTCCCAGGTCAGAAGACCATTGCAAATTCGGTAGAAGATAAGGAGGAACAGTCTGCATATTAGTCATAGGATATCCTTGGTACGAAGGCATTTGCGAAAGATTATACATATATGGAGGCACATTGTAAGGCCAGGGCATTGGCATATGAACATTTGCTGTTTGCGAAGGTTTCTGATCTGGTGTAGGCAGGTTCACATCTGCACATGACATTAATTGATATTAAATAAACATTGTATGGCTTATATATGATATCTATATGCTCTCTTTAATATGGCTTTATTACATCCAGCAGACATCATTATGTAAGCAGATTTCTGATTATCAAATTTAAAATTCTGAGATTTGATTTAGATGTGTGGTTTCTGTAAATTTCTAAATACATTATATAGTCAAGGTAAAGCAAAAGAAAGAAATAGTTTAAAAAATTACCTTCTTTTTTGTTTGAAGTAGAATTTGATGTTTCCGAAAGTACATTTCCGTCACCAGAAGCAATGCTATTCTGGTCATTGGCGGTTATATCATTTGCCAGTATAATTCCTGATGATCCGGACAATGAGAGTGCTGGTGGCAAGCTTGACTGCATAGCAGCTACTTCTTTTATCCAAAGATTATCTGCATGCTTTTTCTTCCACAATTCCTTAAAATTAATGCAGGCTTCCCTACATACATTGAATATCAAGACTGAGTTGATTCTAAAGCTAAAGGTTTTTATGTCAACGAGGCAAGATCCACCAGTCCACAACTATAGGTTACTGGCTTTAAATTATTTATCATATCTCATTGTAAGAAAACAGGTACGTTTTGCAGAAATTTCCCCTTAATCTGATATGCTGGTATGGCATAGTCCATTAGTACGTGACATACAGGATGACAGTTAGAGTTTAAAGGAAACTAAAATATTCACAAGAATAGGATCTCATTTCTCAAAGATCCTTAGAAAAATAAGGAATGAGAGAACTGACATCCAAAGGTAGTTGAACCTCCATAGCAAAAAGAGGGATCCCCTTAGACAAGTGAAATTTCACAATCTACAAAGTAGGGTCAATTGTTAAAATAATTTTAAGTCAGGAAAAGCAAGGGAAAGTTCTTTTGAGGAAAATAAATAAACTCACTTTACAAAAACAGGCACGAAAAATAGCATTAACATTATGAGCAAGAATTGAATTGACGATCGTTTCCCTTTGACAGTGTACAAGTAAGAACCAGTTCCAGTTCATACCTTAATCGGATTGCTCCAAATGCATTTGCGAAGTATATGAGATCATCAATGCTGTCAATTTCAAATCCAGCAACAAGACCACGTGAATAAGCCATTGCTTGCTCCTTCCTGAGTAGTGCTATTCGAGATTCCAATAGACGATGCAAGGAAACCCTTATCATTATAGTAATTGGAAGTGTTAGCAAAATGCTTTTAAAAATAAAACAAATTACATTTCATCAACAGAAACCATTGAAGAGAGAGAAAGTTACTTTGAGCTTTGCTCTTCTTTGATGTCAACACCTTCAAGTACATCATTTAACTGAAACAAAACAAAAAGCAAATTAAGAAAACAAATCAGAGATTATTAAGTAATTCTAACATCCCTTTAAGAAATTAAGTACCTTCGCAGAATCACTTAACCTCCTTGTGATGCCGTTGTTTTGTGGCACGGTTCCTAATACACGATAAACTTTTAGTAAGAAAATAGTTCCAATTAAGCAACGCTTGATTAGGTGTGAATATTATGGGCACATAATTCATTCAATCATGGTCGTTTGACTTAATAAGTACAGCTGTTGAAATTTAATTATAGCACCTAACACTAAGCAACTCATGCAGCAATATCCATAAAACATGTTTAAGATGGACCTTCCAACCGTACCTTCATCAGGAGTTGCATTGGACATCGATAAAGCATTAGCTTGAAATGAACTTTCAATCTGAAGAATTTCGTTTTCAAGGGTAACAAACCTCTCCAGAATAGCCGGTGTGCTGACAAAACGCACAAATCTGCAAAACACACCCCACCCCAAAAGAAAAGAGAGAAGACAAAAGTTGAAGTGAGCAAAATCAGCATCATAAATCTTAAATTGGATGAATGTGGATCCTGGATGGAATAAAAATACAGAAAATCCTAAGTTTTTTATAATTTCCAGAGTCCTTCCTTTTTTCTGACCTTCAACTGAGTCCTAGTTTTCAATCACTCCCACCCCCAAAAAAATTATTCCCTAAATCTATAAAACCACAACTAAATCGATTATAAAATCACGAGCTGTCGTTGAAGAGCTGCAATTTGTTGATCAATCACTGATTTGACAATATCATGTACTTTAACTAAACAAATTGATGGGTGGGTATCAAATAAAATAATTATTAGTAGGGACAAACAAAAAGTGACCTCTATTATCATTGGTATATATCCATGGTAGTAATCTGAGTGGAAAACGATTACCCCTTGTACTAATTGTGTGAAAAAAAAATCAAAGAGTTCGATATTGAGATGAAAGTTATTGAGATGAAAGAAGAGGTCGATAACAATGACTAAGAGGCCAAAATAGATAACGTAAAAGATGGATAGAGGCAGCAATCACCTCTCAAAGGTGGCTCTGGTGAACCAGAAGGCAGAGTTGGAGGGAGGCAGAAGCTTAATGGAGTATCCACCTTTGGAGATCTCATCTCTGACGAATTTGAGATGAGAAACGAAAGGCTCAAACAACCCAGAAGCTATTTTCTGATGAGCACCTCCACAAAAGACTAACAACTCACATCTGCAGAAGAAAAGAATAACATAAAGCAACCACAGATGCAAAAGAAAAAGCACCCAGTATGAGTTGTTCGGAGCAAATAACAAGGAAAAAGAAAGAGTTGAGGGTGACCTGGTTCTGGTGGGAGTGAGTTGAAACAAAGCATAATCCAAAATGGCCTTGGAATTGGAAGCCATGTCAGAGCATAAGGGAATTGATGTTTGGTGAAGTGAAGAAGAAAAAGAAGAAGAAGAAGAACGTTAGTTGTTGTTGTGGTGAAGTGAATAATAATATGTTGTTGTGTGAATGTGAGGGAGATGAAGCATGGCACATGGAGTGTGAAGTGGGGCAATAATATTATAGGATTTCAACGCCCTCACCACATGCCATAGCGACACCTTCTGCTTTGTCTCTGCGTATCTAACTCCTTTCTTTACACTCACAAAAATCAACTAAGATAAACTCATCAAAATGTTGGGCATGGTAAGTTTTCAGTTTGGTTTTACTTAGAAGAAGAGTGCAATTATTTGGTTGTATTGGGTATTGAAATTTGATAGAGATGGGTGAGTGAGTTTCCAAAAGATTATGATTTGATAAAAGACATTATTGGAAGCTTTCTCTGCTGTTTGGTGGGTCATGTTTGGTCTTGCTAAAGAGGTCATTAATTATAGGGTTGGAGAAAGAATATGCTCCTCGGATTTAATGGCTTCTTCTTCTTCAAATTGAAATGCATTTCTCCCGATGCCATTGTTGGGATTTTAAGAGCACAGATTGTTCAGTTGAGTTTTATGTATGCTTCACCTAATAAATGAGACTCTTATTAAAGGACCATTCACAATAACACAATTATTTTCTTTTCTTTTCTCTATAGGAGCCTCACATTAAACTATATACGAAAGAGGGAAGAGGAAAAAAAAGGTAATGTGACCATTTTTTAAGGACAAACCAAAAATTAAGACATGCAGACAAAACAGTTCTGTGTCTTTTGGTCATACATTTACTCTTTAGATTTTTCTTTTTTAAGTTTTCATTAAGGACAAAACAAGTGGTTTTTTATGTATATATTTTCGGTACAAGGTGTGCTGTGCTAGGTGTCAATTTTGAGTGGTTGATCATTTCAAATTATGTCTTCGATAATTATGGCAATATCATATACAAGGATGATTAGCTTGTTAAATTAATCTTACATTTGGGATTAAATACAGAATTTGAGTTTGAATTATTGAAGATTTTATTACCAACAACTTGCTGATTTCATTTCATTTTTAAAAAGTAATTCAACAAAAGTGCTAGAGTTTTCAAATATTAAATAACACAAAAACCAATTTGAATTATAATTCAACTGAAGTACAGAAAAGACATTGAATTATTTGATGATGCAAAACAAAATCTGAATGATTTGGAGCATTACTCTGTGGAATATAGGAGTGACAAAAATGGTTGAAAAGAATAAAGGGGTAAATGTATAAGATGAATAAAAAAAAGGAGGTGGATCTGATCTGAAGCCAACTATCAAACAGCTGTAATGCTCACTTTAGCTGGAAAAAGGCAAAATGCATGTGTGGGGTTCAATGAGTTGTGTTGTGTTGTGCGATTGACATCAACACCTTCTAAAACAAGGCGACAAATTTTCTTATGCAACTTGACCAACCCATGGATATTTTCCTCTGCTATTGCCTTTTTTTCTTATCACTCATTAATTAGAAATTGTTTTCCCAATTTATGCAAACCTTTCGTTGGAAGATTTATAGTTAAAATAAATTTAAGTGCATATTTTAATCAATGTGCTGAGTGGTTTAAATTATAGCCAACAATGGTTTTCATATGATAGTTATTGAACAATGCACTTGCGCACCGCATCACAACATGTGCAAAATGAGATATTTGCTTTATTTCCAATAATTGACCACCTTAGAAAACTGGAAATATGCCTGTCTTTGTTTTCAGAAGTTGATGGTTCAGAAAATTATACCAACAAATGAAAAAAATAAAAAATACTATATAAATATTCTTTTTCAATTTAGTAGAGTTTAATATGCATTTGGTTTCTCTACCCTTATAATAGGATCGCATTAACGCTCACAGTTCAATAGATTTAATGGGATTGGTCTCATAATTATTTTTTCCTTAACTACTGCATTATAGTGCAAAATTATCATAAGAAGTTATTTTTAATTTATTTTGAAATTTTTGAAAATAGTTCTCATTAATTCAGACAATTAGATATGACTGTTAGACATATGGCAGTCTAAATAATTTCCTTTTATTAAGAATGTTTACTAAAGAGATTATGACCGAAACAATTTTTAAATATTTTTGTATTGGTTTTAGTTTTTAAGCACTTATACTCTGTATTACTTTTAGTGTTTTTCTTTTAATATTGGTTTAACTGATAGTTAAGTTCATAATTATGTAATTAGTGGTGTAAACTAAAAGTTTAACGCAATTGTCCCTTGTAAACATTTGGGTAAAGTATACTTTTAGAAAATCATTTTTAGAATGAGAAATAAATAGTGTGTACTATAAAATTCGTGATAGAAATAAAATAAATATGTTTATTAGTCTTTCAGTTGGGTATTGCTTTATTTGATATAGATGTGGTTTGATTCTTGGTTAAGAAAAAATATTATTTAAATAAATAATTATTTTTTTATTACTTAAAATAACTAAAAAGTATATGTGTAATATCATGTAATTATGATTTATATTTTAATAACTACAAATTATATATTGTATAAATAATTTTTTTATATTTTGATCTTTTAAACATTGAGTTTGAGAGATTGAATAACAAAAATTGAATTTATTTTACTATTTAATCTCTAAATTAAGAAAAATTCGACGATTACAGAATAATGATAATTAAAGATGACTAATATTTGTTATCTAACTTTTATATTTATATGCTCTATGATATAATATTTTTATTTTAGGTTTGAGTATATAATAACAAAAAACTATTAATTCTGTGAGTATTTTGTTATTTGATATGCAACTTATTCTATCTTTGGTAAGTTATTGGTTTTTATGTATTTATATTATTATAAACTTGTTTAATTGATCTTCGAATTCCAAGAAAAATATTATTTTAATTTTTTGAATGGGTGTTCCACATCTTAAATAGTAAAAGAAAAGAAAAGCGTGGCAAAAGTTTCTTTAAACAAGGGTAAAAAGCTTATTGTACATATTTACATTTTTTTTATAGCTGATATATCTCTATAAAAATATCAAAAAAAGTTTAAATATATATAAATTGAAATTAAAAAATTAAATTTTAGTTGATAAAAATAACTTGGGTTTTAAGTTGTATTCTTAAATAATATATGATATACGAATATTAAAGTAAAAATTTTATAATTTTAAACTATGATGACCCATCCTTGCATAGGTTCATCAAAATATTTTACATAAATGATTACGTTATATAATTTTAATTAATATAAGATTGAATTTTTAAGTTTTATAAAGGTAAAATACTTTTTGTATTAAAATAAGATGACCATCTGACTATTGGAAATGGTAAAAAACAAAAAAATATTAATATATAAATGGGTAAATAATCTATTTACAGTGAAAATTAACATATTTTAATTTTCATATAACGAGAAAAATTATAATCTTAGTATAAAAATTTAATTCTATAAATTTTGTTTGAATTGAATTAATAATTGAATATATACTTATAGTTTTATTAATTGTTGTATGTGTTCATTAAAAGAATGTGATAATCAATATTTTATACTTTATTTTTTTCTTTATAAACTTAAAATTCTTACAAGTTTCTTTCAAGATTAATTTTTATTTTAGTAAATATGCATTACGATCACTATACATGTGTTTATTTATATTAAATATTGTGTTTAGTTATATTAAATATCGTGCTTAGCTATATTAAATATTAATAAAATTTAAATAAAACTAACAAATTTAATTATTGTACTAAGTGTGTAATTCTTTTAATTGTAATAAAAACAAAAATATATAAATATTTGTTATATTTCTATATAAATTAATGTTTAAAAAATAATACATCAAATAGTAATTAAGTTGAATTCTCAAAGGTAACACAAAACTATTGTTATTATTAATTAAACTTATATGCAATACAAAATATAAATATCGGCTTATTAAGTAGTAAATTTCATGTAAGATTTTGGACATACTAATAAATATTCACAAAAACAAAAATATCGGTTATAACATCCTATATCCAAAAGTAAAATTTGTAATGATTTCAATTTTTTTTATCCCTAACTAAATCTTAAAGAATTTGTAAAATGACGTGGATATTACTTTTATTTAACAACTTTCTCCCCATAATGTCATATTTTTAATAACAGAAAGTATTAAAATAATAAAATTCAGGAATATATTTGAAAGAATAATAAGAATATAGTTAAAGATGAATAAAATTGAAATTAAAAAAATAAATAAATAAAAACTTGAAAGGACTTCTGAATTATCCAAAATTGTTGTGGATCTGTAGATATATAAAGTGGGCTCAAAAGAAAACACCGTGGTATGGGCCTGTTTAAAGAGTGAACCGGTCCATTTAAAACCTCGAAAATGTGTGGACAAAAAACACAGGTAAAATAATTTTCACATAAAATATTGCTTATCAAAGAATCAACCTTCTTCATTGTGGGTATTTTTTCTTCAAGACTTCATGTGGTACTATGTTGCAAACCACAAATCACTCATCCTATAGAGAAAGAACTGGAAGAATTATGTGAACTTTTGTTGTATTCTATTGTTTCAAAAACATTGATCTTCATTTATGTAAAGAAATCTATGAAATTATAGCATGTTCATAATTGTAAACGACAGATATTATAAAACAATAATGTAGTGTATGAAGAAAATAAATAGAAAATGATAAAACATTGTAGCATGTTCATAATTGTAAACGACAGTTATTATAAATGATAGGAATATCTCATGTTAATTATTAAATTTTCTATACAATATTGTAAATAAATTTAAAATATAATATCCTGACAATATACGGATAGTATTGTATTTGTAGCAAACGAATTAAACTTAAGAAATATACAAAATACATATATTTGAAAACGTGCAAAATAGTGAAAATTAGTGTCTTTGACTTTTGTTTGTGTGGGATTCAAGAAAAAAAAAAAAAAAAAGAACAGACAGGCTGGAAATGCGAACTCAAACACATAAGTCAAGTTTCTGAACATACGGGTTCATATGGTTTACAATTCTTAGGTATAAATTTTTTATAATAATTTTAAACAATACAATTCGAAACAATATTTTATATATTTAATATATTTTTTGAAAAATTAATACTATAAAGATTGTAACAAATAATATATCAAATTTATATATTTAATAAAATACAAATTAATTTTTTTATTTATTTTAATATAAATGTTTTGATCAAACTATTGCATTTTACTTTTGATGAATATTATTTAACTACTATGCTAATTATTTTTTAATGTCATTATATATATATATATATATATATATATATATATATAATATAATGATTTTTTTTTTATCATTATATATATAATGATTTTTATCGTCATTATTTACGTATACCATTATCTTTTTAATCACTGTAGTTGTAATGTAATTTATATCATTTCTCAAAAACTTTGTCAATATTGTCGTGTCTTAATTTAATTTGTGATATTATTATTATTATTATTATTTTATCTTAATATTTTTTTAATATAGTTTGTATTGTAAAAGTAAATTATATTATATATAACTTTAAGTGTATTTGATTTATAATAAAATTATTTATAATAATTATTTTATTAAACACATCTAAATTAGCATAGAAAATTGATATATTCATGCTCTTATATCTTCTCAATCACATGTAAAATGTAAATATATAATAAGAATTTGTTTTTTCACAACCAATTTCATGACATATAATGATATTTTTATTTACAACCATCATCAATTTTAACAATATATATAATATGATGGTTCAAAACGTTGTTAAAAAATATAAAATTTTAAAAATAATTTAAACAACAACAATTTTAAAACAAAGATTAAAGAGTTTTTAAATGTCATTCAAACTTTTTTCCCAGAGGTGTGGTTTAAAAATTGTTTCATACAAATATGTAAGAATAAATATATATATATTTATATATATATATATATATATATATATATATATATATATATATAATTTATGGTTAAAGAAACACAAAATCTTAAATAAATTTTAGAAATAAAAATAAACTTTTTGAATTCATGTATTTTGAGGGAAGAAATTGGAAAGAAAAAAGAACAAAAGTAATAAACCTAACGTGTAAGGTCAAGAAGAAAACACATATACAAATTTACGAAATACTGAAGAAAGAGATAAGAAAAAATGATAGATAGCGGCCTGAAGATTTTGATAAACATCATTGAAAAAGGTATGAATATATTAATCATTCATTGTAAGTTAAAGAAATTAAAATTTAAATATATTACCTTGTTAATATAAAAAAGACATTTAAAATCAAAAACTTGTATATTATTAATGTTAAGTTAAATAAATAATTTTCAAGTTTGTTATAATAATTAAAAAGAATAACGTTATCTGTATTTTATAATAAAAAATTATATCAATTATTTCATCCAAGTATAACATTTTATATTTCATCAAACTGCATTGTTTCATAAACTAGTTTGATTTTTTTTTTCTTGAAAATGGTAATAATAAATATTTAAATGAAAAACCAGCATACCTGGTTTATTTATTTAACCAAAACATAAAATACTAATATAACGTAATCATTATTTGATTTAATGAAAGACAATATTTTATTATATTTCCTAAACTATTTATTAAAAATTAAAATACGAATTGTGGTAAAAAAATAGTTTAAATATGATTTTTAATTTTTTACAGTTGAATAACTATAGCCATCGATAATTTATTGTCGAAGGGAAATGTCCGAAATAAAGTAATATATTTTGAGACAGATGGAAACGATAGTAAGAGAAATAAATAAAATTAATAAATGTAATGAGTAAATGATGAAAATAAAAAATAGGTGAATTTAAAAAGTGTATATATATATATATATATATATATATATATATATATATATATATATATATATATATTATTTAGGTTAAATCTTATAGGTAGGTTTAGATTATCTTCTCCTCAAATTCATTTATAAGAGAATTTAAAAAAAAAATAATCAAATCAATTTTTTTTCATAAGTTAAAATTAGTTTATATATAAATTAAAAAATAAAAGTTCAGAAAAAGTTATATAAAAGAGTTTATATATATTAATTTTAATTTCTTTCTTATTTCCTTGAAAAAAGTTTATGAATGAATTCTGTTGAAATCAACTCTACAGTCCAAGGGGAAGGAAACTTCTATTTTAGTTAACAACTAATAATATATTTTGGGTTTATGTTTATGTTGTATTATAGGTATGACTTGGTCATTGAAACCAAGCTCACCAAATTAAACCATAATAACATGTTAGATGAACCCAACATGGCTGAAAATAAAATCACTTGGTTTAAGGATGTCCTTGTACTAATAGATTGAGGATTATTATAATTGTTCATTTCAATTTCGTAAACAGTGAACAGAAAGGGGTGGAATGGTTCTTTTGACTTGTTTACTTCTCTTTGATTTGAACCTTTCAAAATGTTGCAGTTTCTGTTCTACCAAGAATGGTCTCAATAGTGGCTTTTCTCTGAACCAGTTTCAACAGCTACGATTGAGCCCAACTTAAGACAAAACAACCCAAATTAGGGGCGTGAACAAGTCCATTCCAATCTTTGCTCCAAATTTCAATCAAAATCTATGCCTAACCCAATCAATAATCACAATCTTCAAATTACCACCAGTTTATTCTATTTTATTCACAAAGAAAAAGAAAAAAAATGGGAATCATACACTTATATAACATTTTTAGGGTTCAACAGTAACCCAACAATTGATATTGTCACAAACTCCCTCAATTAAACATCATCTTCATGATAAGGAACTCGAAGCCAAAACAATTTGAGTGTGTTTTTGAAAGCAAAAACACGTTTTAAAATTTCATGGTGCCAAAAATGAATATTATTCATTTTGCTATGAAAAGTCACATCATTCATAAAGGAAACACAAGATTGTGTGATTGAATTCAAACTCATACAAGATTTGAATATCAAGTTATAAACGCAGAGGGTTGATACTATTAAAAGACTTAAAAATTAAGAAACACAATAGCACTTTTGAAAGACATATTACACGTATCATCACGTTACCAAATTGAAATTCTTTATGCAGTAGAAGATGTAAATGGAAATCAACGTGACTTGAAGACTAGAACACATCTTTCAAAATCAATTATATTGACCAATGATTTTCCCTTGTTCTTTGTAAGAAAAGAGAAAATGTTGAAGCTGGTACAGCTTCACTCTATAAGGAATTCAATACGAAATTCAAGTTCGTGCTACCCACTCTTTAATTTCTATGTAATTTCACGTTTTTTTCTATTGAAAATAAATTTTCTATTCCAATGACATTAATATTAAGACAACACCAAGGTTTCGAGTTAATGGTTCAGATTTATTAACTACATAATTCATTATTAGCGTGAACGTCTTCTGTGTCACTGTCAATAACTGCTAACTTTTAGTTAACAGTTATAATTTCACAATGTTATTAAAATTGATTAACTTATGGATTTGATCGTGATATGTATTCTTGAGTTGACTAATTATTATTAGTTAATTCGATTTAAACTGTATATATATTTATATAGCACATGCAATAACAGAAATATTACAAGAAAATACTCCATAATTGTGGTTTAATAATTAATGTTAATTGAGTTCATTTTTTATATAAGTAAAAAAATACATTATAAAAACTTGGTGTTTATATATATATATATATATATATATATATATATATATATATATATATTATATTGTGTCTATGTTTAAAAAAATTCCTTAAAAATTATGATTCAATTAAATATTCATTTTCAATTCTAGAAGGATTCCAAACCAAAGACATTATTTTATTGAATATATATTAAAAAATAAATTTAAGTCTAATTTATTTTCATAAAATTAATTTATTCTATTAATGTATTGTAAATTCACTTACATCTAATGGTTATATGATCTCCAATACTGTTTTTTTTTTTCAAGTGTAAAATTTTACACAAAAATACACTGCTTAATGGTTAAAATTCTGAACAATACTTAATAAATTTCATCCTTTCTCGGTTTATACTTATACACCAGTGGAGAAAAAAAAAACAGAGTTAAACTCCAAATTGGGACTCGCAACACCCACCAGTGAGTTAATTATTATATATATTGATTCAAGCTTTAATTGTCCTTGAAATTTGGGATGATATGAAAAAACAATTCAATTGCTTAGGAAATCACACTGATTTCAGACGATTATACCTAATTCAATTGTATAACCAGTAACACCTTAGATTAATCATTACTTGACCGTTTGAATCCAGGCTCACTACACTTTGACATTGCAGCTTATAAAAATTCACTTTGAAAAAAGTCATGAATTTAATTAATATGTTTTATGTGTGAAAGCACACAAAAGTAAGGACGCTGAAGAGAACACATGCTCAAGAGAACACATATGCTTTCAAAATTTTATTGTTTTTACAAATATAAAACTTTTTTTAATTAATACATATTTGGAAATTATCATTAAAAACATACACTTGTACTAATTAAACTAAATTTTGAGAATTTTTAACTAAAAAATTGAATTGTTTATATTCTTACAATATTGTTTTATTTTTATTACTCTAGAAATATCATTTCTTTTATATTTATGAGTATTTCTCGAATAAAAACGAGATGTTTCCAGAGATAATGTTACCAGTATGATTCTCTATGAACCAATATGATTGAGTTTTTTTTTTTTTTTTTCTTTTTGTTTTTTTTTATTTTA
>Ga0209489_103110_pt1 | contig 32770 bp, 15 predicted proteins | sample SiratrowhiteBW_FD_187527 | JGI IMG/M metagenome (GOLD analysis project Ga0209489, IMG submission 187527) | Root nodule microbial communities of legume samples collected from California, USA - Siratro white BW (SPAdes) (version 2) | ecosystem: Host-associated > Plants > Roots > Nodule | place...
GTCTTTTTATAGAAAAAAAAAACTTTTTTATATAAATTTTTTTTATAAAAAAAAACCTGAATTGAGAACTTATAATAAGAGGGAGTAAAATATATATGCTACATCAACCTCACAGTAACTTGATTGTGGTTCAGACTATATAACATTTTATAAATTGTCTACAAAATATTTTAATCGAAGTTAAAAAAACAATTTTAATCAAATGAATTCTTATAATAAACTGTAACTTTAATATTTTTTTAAAAAAATTAAAAGAAATTCAATACATATTATATGTCTAATTAGCTGCATTCAAAATTTAAATATATGAATTTAAATCTAAAATAGATTCATTATAAATTGAAACCCGACAGTGGCACTTATTTTGAAACCCGATTATCAATATCTATTTCTTCATGGAATTTTATGGCTTTTTCATTATAGAACTTATTTTTAAATCGATTATCAATATATCTCAAGTGTCTACCTGTTTCAATGGTTGAAAGTTTAAAAATAATCTGTGATTGTAATCTGTAAACAGAGCGTGGATGCTTCATTATGTTTTAGAAGGAAATAATGTATGGGATTTCTAATGCTTAAAGCTAATTTGGGTCATTATAATAACTTGATCAAGATTTTTTTAGTTATATTATTTTTAATTCTTCAATCAGAGCACTTTGGAGATCTGTTAAAATTTATATATAGCATTTTAACATCTTTAATCTTAATTTATAATTATATTTTTCTTTTAAATATTAATAATTAAGTATTTTATTATAATTTATTTATTTATCACTAATCTAATATATAATTTATATATTTAAAATTATTTGTCTATAATATATTTTTATTATGTGAGATAAATATTAATTATGTATGACGTATATGATAAAATAACTGTATCAACAATATTAATAAACATTTATATATAATTATATTGTTTTACTTAATTAATGAATCAAACACCTTCTTCAATAGTATATTTATATTACAACGGATTACTTGAGTATTTCAACCTATATTAATACGTATTGCTGTAATTGATTATAAATGTAATACAAATATAAAAATATATAATATATAAGAAGTTAGGGGTGACTCATTGGGGGGAAGATGTGAAAGTGTTTACCCATTTTTAAAAATAAAAACTATTATTCGCGATTCAATTATGTGGTTAAAGAGAGAAGATAGGTTAACAACTTTTGTTAATATAGATAAAAAAAAAGTATTTAACTAGACGGTAAAACAAGTGTGTTATGTGTGTTCTAAAAGAAGAAAATCATAATCATTTAATTTGACACATTCAATTACAAGCACAATATGCAATAAGTAGGTGATGATACAAACTATACATCATAGTATGATTAAGAAACATTTAATGGGTTTTGAGTTGGCGGGACTCAACAAAAAGGAAAACACTATTTTGACGGTTGTTTGGATGATAAGAATATAGGCAATTTGGACAATAAGACTAATTTCATATATTTGGATTGGTGTTTGGATCATATTACATGTATATAATAACCAACAACTAGATAATTTAAGTAATAAAGTAATGGAGTTAGTTATGATAGTAGGAGGGGCAATGGTACATTATGTTTGGGGTTGATACATTTTTTTTCGTTTAATTTTTTATTCCCCTCATCTGTATGTTTTATTTATATTTGAGCCAATTTGAAAATGTGGAAAGGTATTATGTTGTTTGCTTGCAACATAAAAAGAAAATAGAGACTTGATGTGAGACATCAAACTAGCTGGGGATTTATCGCTTATGTTAAACAATCAAGTAATTCTGATTAAGAGTATAGGTAGTGCTAGAAAATATGCCAACAATATAATGCAAAATTATGCATAAGAGAATGAGGATTTCAACATAGAAATTAATGTTTGAATTCATCACCTTAGTTACATTGAATAGTCACAATATACATTATTCTAAGTCATTGACTTTATGCAAATTCTGTGAGAAATTTCTCAAACTAGTGTAATTTTTATCTGAAATTTTCAAAATGGTGTATTTTTATTTATTTATTTCTAGATATGGGTAAATTGTGCATATTCCTGTAAAGAAATCTTGGTCCTATTTCACGATTTAATTGAAGATTAAATGAAATTGTGAAAAGAGGACACCATTTTAATTTACTAGATAAAATTGTGCAGTCAAAATTTTAATTAATGGGTTAATTAATATAGTGAGAATACTGGATAATTTTAGAGTTGTTAATATTCTCCACTCATTCCCCTTCTGTTTTGTTTGGCACCTGTTGTTAATGTACAATTAAAATAAATACATAGTTACAAAATGCTTTAAATTAAAAGTAAGTTTGATTTTGAAAAGAAAAATTAAATTAATAAAATATATTTAGCAAAATTAAGTATAAGTTGAATATTTGAATTTAGTTACTAATATCAAAATAATTTAAAATAAAATTAAGATTTAACAATAAATTTAGAATGAAAAATTTTAAAAATATTATATAGTTTTTCAAATAAATTATTGTTAGTTTTTAAATTATATTTTTTAGTAACTAAATCTATTTTTATATTAAGAACTAAATTTGTAGCAGGTAACTTTTCTTCTCATTAACCACTATTCTATTTAAATTAACTTTATATTTATTTCAATTACTTAATCATAATTAATTTCAACAATTTTTATCAATAAATAAAACCACTTTGTAACTGTGCATTTATTTTAGTTGCACATTAATAATACATCACATGTGCCAAAGAAAAAACAAAACTGAACAGGAATGGGTTGAAAATATTAACCACACTAATATCCTATTCTTACCATATTAATTAACTCATTAATTAAAATCTTGGTTGTACATTTCATCTAGTAAATTAAAATCGTGTCATCTTTTCACGATTTCATCTAATCTTATATTAAATTATGGAATAGGATCACGATTTCTTCACAATGATATCATGTCTCTTATACACGATTTACTCATATCTGAAAATAAATACAAAAATACATCATTTCAAGAATTTCAAATAAAAATTATACCAGTTTGAGAAATTTATCGAAGTTCTACATCTAATATTTATGGTCACTTGTTACAAAATCTGTAGTTTGTTTGTTATGTATGTTTGTTGATTTGTCACACTAGAGAACCATTTTGATTTGTACCACTAAAATGTTATTAAGAATAATTAAATTTTATTACACTTTATAGATTATTGTAATTTATTTTTGTAATAGAATTAAAATATCTTTAAAGTATTTCTAGTTAACTTATTGTTAGGTATCCAAATATGAGTCTAAGTCTCACATTGAGTAGGAATGAGAAAGTTGAGCAACATATAAGAAAGACCCACAAACCCAATGCTTTAAGGTTTTAGGTTGAAGGTGACGTCATTCTCTTATGTGGATTTAGCTCAGTTCTCATTAGAGATCTCCCCGATTTTCCCTCTCGGATTACCCAACACTTACTTTTTATTATTTGATAAAAAAATATTTGTTTTTTCGAAATTCAATTTATTAGATGCTTCTAACTTTTATATCCTCGTCAAAACTACGAGAACTCTAAAAATCATTATTATATAATTTCATCCATACCGCCATCATTTGTATCCATAATCGATCATAAAGTTCTGTAACCAATCACACATACTATATATAACAATAACTATAATATTTGTTAGGATTAATATATATATTCAGAGGGCTTTCACCAAATCCTTTTCTACAAACGCAAAAGTGCAACGATAAATTTAGAGACTGGTTATATGTAGAAGTTAAACACTCATTTAGGTATCCTTTTTAGCTTGCATAACATTAAAGATTGTCTGATATATTTTTCTTACTTGTCTTTGTAATTTTTACCTCCAAATGTTTTGGTATCAAGACAATGAAACCCAAGTGAAACTGACCTCGTTTTGATTTACTGATTTGTGTTCATCAATTTATCCTTGTCTTATCTATTTCTTTTAGGTTTCCTTTTATCAGAAAATACATATTCTGCTGTACAGTGCCTCCTATATAGCGAAAACGAATTCTTATAAAAAAAAAATATAGAGAAAGAAACTATTAACGAGTATTTAAACAACCATTCTTTTTTTTGTTACTCACTTCTTACATCAACAAAACTCTTCAAGAAAATCTCATAGAACATGATTTTTTTTTTTGTTTTAAGTATTAGATGAAGAAGAATACTGTGGATTTATGAACATAATATGTTTCCATTACATTTATCCAATAGTACTCAAACAAATTTCTTAAAGTTAGTAGCAATTTAAATGTCCTTTTTTTTTTCTGTCTAAACAGGTAATTTTTTGTCATTGAACTATTTATTCCATTATATCAACTTCAAAATCATTCATTCATATGGAAGCACAAGATAAATTGTAATTAGTGTCTAAAAATTAAAGAAAAACATGAGATTGATTATTGTAGGATGGATGGTCATGCGTATAGGTAGGAGTTTATTCATTAATTTTGGCCATTATGTAATTTTCAAAATCAGAAAATTGGAATTCTAGATCTTGAGGCACTTAATCTACCCTAATAAATTCAAACCTAGTCAATGACAGTCGTAGCATGTGGTGATGTCCAGTATATGTTCAATTTAATGATTGACAAGAAAGCAAATGATAGAATATCCTGTCTACGAATCAAAATCAATCTTCTGAATAGTATGAAAGAATCATGATTTGAATGCATAATAAACTGAAAAAAAATAAAAAGACACGTCTCATAGCAAACTTCAATCCTCTTAACTAATTAATATGAACCTCCATCGCCTTTTAAAATTTGAATTACCATAGAGTGAAAAGAAAAGACTGGTAGGAAAGCAATATAAATTGAATAGAACACTGTTAATTGTATCTTATATTAAGAATCCGACAACACACATACGAAATACAAGCAAAAGGAGAAAAACCTAGGTTATTGCTGCTCCCATTATATATACACATATTCAACTGTCAAATGCTCGTGCATACGCGAAGGTTAATCATTTAGCTGGCTTTTTCTTTCTAGTCTCCTACTTCTTGCATATATATATATATATATATATATATATATAGTAAAGTACAACAATATAATTTATATACCTCAGTGTTAGTTCTGATACTTCTTCATACACCTTTGTAGGCACTCAACCTGATAATATGTGGAGAATTTGTGATCAGCTTTCAAATTCTTCCGTTTGTTATACATGTCTTGCTTGGAGACAAGAGGCTTGCCCTAAAATTTTATCTAAGAATTTCATTTAATTTGTGCTTATGTAATCTTCTCAATTAATTATATAAAGACCTACAGAAATGTGAATTACCTTAAATTATAAATAGCCGTTTCAGTATGGATCATGGCCAAGTCTGAGCTCCAAGTCCACTTCACTATCTTTCTGGTTTCCTCTCCTGACTTGATGAATATTATCATCCACATGATGACTTGGACCAATTTGGAGACTCAAGTTGGCACCACGAAGCTCTTGGTTCAAACTTAAAGACCGAGAACTTGGGTCATAAAAGTCATTATAAAAGGCACTTGCAGGTGCTGGTGGATGAAAGTGCATGTCACAGTTCCTCTGAGACTCCAAAGACTCCAAAATGGAGTAAGGCCTTGCCGGTTGGTTTAAAGTTTCTGAGACAAAAGGAAAGACTATGGATTCATCACTGTAGAACTTGTTAATTGAAGGTGAAGCGTCAAGTGTGAATTGCTTGGCCTTAGCCCTGTCTTTCCTATGAATATTCATATGACCCCCTAAAGCCTGAGCGTTTGTGAAGCCTCTTCTGCAGAATGTGCACTCATAAGAGCGTTTGGTTCCACCAGTGTCATCTTGTGCTTCTTCTTGATCATTTTCATCACTTAAATTCTCAGGGCTGACTGGCTTCTCTGAATTCATAGCAGGGTTAATCAATCAACACACTCTTTCTCTTTCTCTCTCTCAGAAAGAAATAAATTCGTGAATCTCTTATGCTTAAAGAGATTTGCAAGATGTGAGGGCTTTATAGTGAGAAAAGGATGTGCAAGAAAGGTGTGAGAGATATAGACAAGAAGAAAACGTTGGGTAAGACTGTGTAGAAGAGTAGCGGTTTTCTATCAAGAGAGAGTGTGATTTTGGCGTTTTGTCATGGGATTTTCCATTTAGCCGGCTCTATGATGGGTCTAAACCTTGAGAATATTTTTATCAGTTCCACCTCTCTCTCTTCCATTTCATTTGATTACAATTTCTTCTTATGTTGCTTTCATGACGTGGTGGTGGTTTTCTTTTGGCATCGCTTGTAATTTCCTTTGCCACGTCAATGTGACTGATTCTCGCGTACTCACAGCAATTCTAATCTTAACAACGATATTATGAAGAAACGTATCATTTTTTAGTGTTTCCCACTTTATTCTCGTTCCATAGCTGTCAATTAACTTGCTATATTTGATTCAAAATGAAAAACAGAATGCTCAAGAGAGTGCGATATACTTTTTCCTTGTTTAACAAATTTGCGATGATTCACATCACCTAAAGTAAAAAAATATGAAGATTTTACTGTTTTGCATGATCCCATGCACATGCTTTACGGCGTAATTCTGCTAAATATAAATATTCGTCTCTTGCATGTGAAAGCAAAATTTAACAAATGAAGGAGACTCGGAGGATATGATGCACAATGTGACATGTAAGCAGAAAACGCGTTGAAGTATCCCTAAATGTCTTTATCATACTCCTAAAAGAAAGTAATATTCTTGATATGCTTCATTTATGTTAGCGCTAGTGATTTTCTTGCATTTAACTGGCTTCCTAGCCCTTCTTCAAAAGGAAGAGACATGTGAACTATTAGCATCATCCATCTAGCGTAGTAGGGTGTACCCTAATTTGATCCCAAGCCAACCTATATTTGCATGAGATGATATCAATTTATTATATCACTAAGTTTCATTCATTCACACTGAATTAATATCTCCAACTAAACACATATGACTGTACCCTATTTCAAATTAATGACCAAAAGGACAGGAATGGAGCCAGTTCAAAAGGAATCATATTGAGGATAACCTATTGGTTATTTTAAAGAGAGAAAAATTCTCTACTCGACCAAATGTCTCCTTGTGGAACAGCTCTTTAGCTGGTGCCTGATGAACTATAGTGATCAATGTTCGCAATTTCATATAATTAATATTAATTTTGGTAGAAAGAGTATACGTCTTTGAAACGACCAGTGATTAATTAGCTTTCTTGTAGAAAAAACTAACTAAATCCCAAAATCAATTCATTCCAAGTTTTAGTGACGTTATCCTAGATATGATAAATACTAAGTATTCAATCCTAATGAGAATAATAATCACAATTGGGCATGGGATGAAACACCGGGGTCTGTACTGACAATTACATGAGTGCTGAACTACAGCTTGCATTGCCCTTTAGCATGTAGTTAAGGTTGTCATGGACTTGATTATTATCATTTTTTGTTACGCCTGCATTTCCAAAGACATGGTCAGTTCTTGTCCAATCGCGTTACAAAAACAAGGAATACAAAAATTAATTAAAGGGTGTAGATTGTCACAAATTTCTTTTCAATATCTTCCTGTTATAATTTCTTAAATTATGTCCTGCAATAGTAATAAAAGGTGAAAAAGTTAGCTTAACTCTAAACATAGCTGAATTTTGGATTAAAAATTCTTAAAATAGTTTATTAATTTCAATTTTACTCATAGATAACGATATATTTTGGTAATTATATTACATAATTTTCATTTAATTTATGAATTTTTGTAGCCTTTCCTTTAAAGATCAATTTAATTATAATTTTTTAGTTCTAATCATTATTTTTATAGCATGTATTTTATTATTAATCTTATATTATATCTTAAATCGAAAATAAAATGAATATATTATATACCCAAAAAGGGAAAGCAGATAAACTAGAAAAGTATAATAAAACATTACCTTTCGTAAAAATGGCAAAAAAGTAAATTTAAACATAGTTTATTTGTGAAATCAAATATAAGAACTTGGAAACTAAAAGCTAAAATGACATCCTGAAGCGGCTTATCAGAAAGTATTACAACTTATTAAAATAAGTTTATTTACAAAACACTATTAAGAAAGTTAAACAAAATTTTAACAAAACAAGTTAAAAAAATGTCCATAATCTTCCATTCAATAAATTCAAGTTCATGTTTTGTTTATTACAATCCTATCAGTTCCTACTTGGGTTAGAGGTGAAAGTGTTGCATCATTCCAAATTATAGTGTTGATTGAACAATAAACGGTAAAATGAATAATAGACGGTAACTATACTTGATAATTATTTTGTCATTTTACCCCGTTAAAGTAACATTGTTTGAGAGGCTTTTGGACCTTGTGTTAGCAAATCCAACTATATCAAAATATAATCCATAAATACAATCAACACCGCTCTCCGCTCTCGTGGGTAAGCATTTATTACAAGTCATTACGAACCCTTTATTCATGTGCCTTATTCAGATGATGTCTTGATTATGCTAGAGAGTACGTAACACCATTGTCGTAAGACCTCACATTTCAATCCAATCCATGAAGAGTGATTCAATCAACATCAACAAAGTTTGAGCAAGTTCTATCTCGGATGCATCATTAGTGTCATTACTGGAAATTCAACAAATCAAATTCTCATCCAAACATATATTCAACACCAAACGTTAGACAATGGGGTGGACCCCACCTCAAAAAGCTGTGGTCGAGGTAAATTTTTCCACAATCTCCATATCATCACTACTCCATACGAGCCACTCTCACCCTTTGGCTTGTAAAGCTTATAATTGAGAACAAGTTGCAACAACTCATCCTAAGAACGATTATAAAGCTAGTCTAGTCACTTACGGATGATCTACAACAACATATTACAGTAGTTAGACCATATGTTGCTTCAAACTTACATGCAACATGTGTTTATGCTCTCACGTGATGTTTGAGTTGCTCTCACTGAGCAGAATAGTATTCAGTCTTTGTGGGTGGGATATCTATTGTAGATGAGGGTGGAATAGCCAAAAACTACAACTAAAAACCCACTTTGGAAGTCCTATGTTACAAAATGGCTGTGTGAGTTCCTTGGCAGGAGTATACAAGAACTGGAAATTCTTTGACGGCTAAAAGCAGAGGAGATCAAAACGTATAATCGCAGAAACATTTGAATGCTATCATAAAGTTTCTCAGGACATATCAAAGGATTATAAATGCAACTAATATTACAAGAAAATGTTAAATTATCAATGGAACTTTATCCGTTAGTAAAATATCATTATCGACAGATTTACCGACGGATTTATCCTAAATCCGTCGGTAAATTTATCTACAGTCAATTTATCGATAGATTTTAGGTGTTTCCGATGGACTTGTTTCGTCAGTAATTTTTGTTTTTTTTTTTTGTAGTGTAACCTTGACGAACAGCTTTGGCTTAAGGAATCCATTGTAGCATACTTCCATCCAAGGCTATGTGGCTACTACAACATTAAGTGCATTTCAAGGTGTGGAAGCACTTTAAGAGGGAACTTCGAAAGTGAAGAGATGGAAAATGGCAATACAGGGGAGAGGAAGGGCCGACCAATGCAAACACATAGGAGCCAAGAAAAGGCTAGATTGAAGAACATCATAGAGGATGTTTAAGAAATGTTGTGCATGAGAACATGTTTTGACATCACTGTTTTGGAAAATGATATATGGAAAATGATACTTTGACACCACTGTTCATGTAACTCCCATTTGACACTCCTACGTGTCACATGGGTCCCACCAGTGAAAGAGAAAGAATGCATTTGCTTTTGTTGTATACGGAAGGATAATTTTGTCAAAAGAAAAATTACAACTCATGTATGTGAAACTATTACTGAGCTAACCACTTAGGCCAACAGAGCTAACCTTATTTTCCTGTTGGGTTTTCCATGGCAAACCACTTATTTAAACATGGTAAACCACTTAGACGTATTTATTCATATGTCATCCTCAGTTAATCGCTTATATAAACATGGCTAACCACCTATCTAAACATGGTAAACCACTTAGACATGTACGTATTTATTCAGATGTCATACTCAGTTAACCACTTATATAAACAGGACATACCACTTATATGAACATGGTAAACCACTTAGACATGTACGTATTCATTCAGATGTTATCCTCATTTAAGCACTTATATAAAGATGGCAAACCACTTATTTCAACATGGTAAACCACTTAGACGTATTTCTTCATATGTCATCCTTAGTTAACCATTTATATAAACATGGCTAACCACTTATCTGAGCATGGTAAATCACTTAGACTTGTACGTATTTATTCAGATGTCATACTCAGTTAACCACTTATATAAACATGACAAACCGCTTATATGAACATGGTAAACCACTTAGACATGTACGTATTTATTCAGATGTTATCATCATTTAACCACTTATATAAACATGGCAAACCACTTATTTAAACAACGTAGACCACTTAGACGTATTTTTTCAGATGTCATCCTCAATTAACCGCTTATATAAATATAGCTAACCACTTATCTGAACATGGTAAACCACTTAGACATGTACGTATTTATTCATATGTCATACTCAGTTAACCACTTATATAAATATGACAAACCACATATTTGAACCAGGTAAACTACTTAGATATGTACTTATTTATTCAGATGTCATACTCAGTTAACCACTTATATAAACATGACAAACCACTTATTTGGTTTTTGTAAGTTGCTTGTTTCGAAATTAGACATGTTTGTGTGTATTCAAATAATGTGTGTAGCAAACCAGCTACATCAGCGAAGTAAACCACTTATGATAATTTTCTTCTTTCCAACTAAAGCATTTATGTATGTATTCAAATTAGGTGCGTAGCAAACCAGATAAATGAGTAGAGAAGACCATTTATTTGGTTTTTGTAAGTTGTTTGTTTTGAATAAGTGGTTCGTCATGTTTATATAAGTGGTTAACTGAGTATGACATCTGAATAAATAAATACATGTCTAAGTGATTTGTCATGTTTATATAAGTGGTTAACTAAGGATAACATCTGAATAAATAAGTACATGTCTAAGTGGTTTACCTTGTTTATATAAGTGGTTTTTCATATTTATATAAGTGGTTAACTGAGTATGACATCTGAATAAATAAGTACATGTCTAAGTGGTTTACCATGTTTATATTAGTGGTTTGTCATGTTTATATAAGTGGTTCACTGAGTATGACATCTGAATAAATAAGTACATGTCTAAGTGGTTTGTCAAGTTTATATAAGTGGTTAACTAAGGATAACATCTGAATAAATAAGTACATGTCCAAGCGGTTTACCATGTTCAAATAAGTGGTTTGTCATGTTTAGATAAGTGGTTAACTGAGTATGACATATGAATAAATAAGTACATGTTTTTAAGTGGTTTACCATGTTCATATAAGTGGTTTGTCATTTTTATATCAGTGGTTAATTGAGTGTGACATATGAATAAATACGTACATGTTTAAGTGGTTTACCATGTTCAGATAAGTGGTTAGCCATGTTTATATAAGCGGTTAACTAAGGATGACATCTGAAGAAATAAGTACATGCCTAAGTGGTTTGCCATGTTTATTTAAGTTGTTAACCAAGGATAACATCTGAATTAATAAGTACATGTCTAATTGGTTTACCATGTTCATATAAGTAGTTTGCCATGTTCATATAAGTGGTTAACTGAGTATGACATCTGAATATATGTGTAAGTGGTTTTCCATGTTTATTTAAGTGGTTAACTAAGGATGACATCTGAATAAATAAGTACATTTCTAAGTGGTTTACCATGTTCATATAAGTTGTTTGTCATGTTTATATCATTTTTAATTATGACATTTGAATAAATAAGTACATGTCTAAGTGGTTTACCATGTTCATATAAGTGGTTTGTCATGTTTATATAAGTGTTTAACTGAGTATGACATCTGAATAAATACGTACATGTCTAAGTGGTTTACCATGTTTAAATGAGTGGTTAGCCATGTTTATATAAGCAATTAACTGAGGATGACATCTCAAGAAATATGTCTAAGTGGTTTACCATGTTTAAATAAGTGGTTTGCCATAGAAAACCCAACAAGAAAATATGGTTAGCTGTATTGCCCTAAGTGGTTAGCTCAGTAATAGTTTCACATACATGGGTTGCAATTTTTCTTTTGACGAAATTACCCTTCCGTATGCAACAAAGGCGAACACATTCTCTCTCTTTCGCTAGTGGGACCCATGTGACACGTAGGAGTGTCAAATGGGAGTTACATGAACAATGGTGTCAAAGTATCATTTTCCATGATATATTGATACTAAATACATTTGGGATAAGGGACCATGATTCTCTATAGATTGTAATTATGAACATTAGGGATTAAAGAATCGTGTTAGTTTACACTTTCGCTGTGTGAAATTATCAGCTATAATTCGGAGTGTCTGGACGATGTATAAATTGGGAGGATCATACCTTCAACTAAACACTTTTTGTACATGGGTTTGGATTTTGTTTGATAAGAAAAATGTTGGCAATTTTTCCAAGCTAAGGTAATTTTTTTGTGAAATTCTAAAAATGGTGTAATTTTTTTTTAATTCCAAATGTGGGTAAATCGTGTAGAGGTTGCAAGATATAATTGTGAATAAATTGTGTCATTATTGCACGATTTAATTTAATATTATGTGAAATCGTGGAAGAAAACAATTTTAGTTGATTGAATGAAATTGTGTAATAAAAGTATAATTTTAATTAACTAATTAATTGATTAATTAAAATCGTTACTGTAGTCCACGATTTGAGGGTGATTAATTCTTCCATCGTTCCCCTTCTATTTTCTCACGTTGTATTGGGTTGTGCACACATAATATTAATTGAATTGGTTTGGCAACCTATTTTAATATATATGTTGCCAGAGGAATGATATAATTCATGTTTACTATTTTTTTTAAAAGTTACAATAATGATTATTTTTATAACAGAAAAAAAGAGCGAAAGTAGTTTTAAGAAGGAAAAAAAATCTATTTTAACATTCCATTTCAAAAAAAATATTCAAAAAAATATATAATATTTTTGGTTTCTCTATAATGAAATGATGCATATTTCTGTTTAGTATTTATTTATGATAAAAGTTAATTATAAATAAATATATAACCAATTATTTATGCACTTTGAGGTAATATGTACATATTCTACTTTTAAATTGGTTTGACAACCTATTTTAATATATATTTTGCTTAAGGAATGATATCATTCATGTGTACTATATTTTTAAAAAAAATTACAACAACGATTATTATTATTTTTTTTTTAAAAAAAAGAAAAAGTAGTATGGGAATTTTTATAAAATTACAACAAAGGTTATTTTTTTTATATAAAAAAATAGAGATGAAGTAGTTTTAAGAAGGAAAAAGATATAAATAAGTTTTAAAAACTAACCAGTTCAAATAATTTAAATTTTCACTATATAAAAACCATCTTTTTAATTATGTTACTACCTTTTATATTGAAACGATCAGTCTTCATAACAGGTCACTTTTTCTTCAGAGCAGTTAACCATTTTTTCTTCAAATTAACTTCACGTTAATTTCAATTATTTAATGACAATTAATTTCAATAAATATATATTCAATAAAATTCCACTATGAATTAATTCTATTAATTTTATGCACAGCCCAATACAACATAAGAAAACAGGAGAGGAGCGGTGGCAAAATTAACCATCCCCAAATCGTGCAGTAGAGTAACGATTTTAATTAATCAATTAATTAGTTAATTAAAATCGTACCTTTATTGCACAATTTCATTCAATTAACTAAAATAGTCTTCTCTTTCCACGATTTCACATAATCTTAAATTAAATTGTGCAATAATGACATAATTTATTCACAATGATATCGTGCAACCTCTGCATGATTTACCCTCAAATGGAATTAAAAACAAAACAGTGTACCATTTTGAGAATTTCAAAAAAAAAATTACATTAGTTTGGGAAATTTGTCAAAAATGTTTGAGGTCAACCTACATTGCTAGATCAAGATGTTCAAAATGGACAAATTAATTAGGTCAAACGAGTATCAATTTCAATTTATTTTCAAGTATGATTAAAAAAATACTTAAATTTTGTGAATATCAAAAGCTTAGATTTATTTTTAAAATACCTAACTTTTGCCACTACTTAACTTCCCTCTATATGCAACTCCAAAAAATTAATCATTGTTTTTTTTAAGAAAAAACATTACAAAATGATTATAATAAAAGAAAGACAAGGTCGTTGACTCATTTGTCAAAATGGGTTTTTACGAAAAAGAAACAACTTGACATTGCTTGACACATAAACACCAATAATTAATTTAACTAGGAAGATAAAATTGTGACATGTGATTATAAGCATAGAGGAATAAAAACAATGATATAACGAATCTAAATTTTTGAAGATTGCTTCACAAATCATTTGCATTAGATTAGTCCATATCTTTTACCTATAAAAATGAAAATAAAAGCTATATGACACAACACCAAATTCATATTTTAACTTCTTACCTTTATAATATGATCTATGAATGAGAATCAATATTAGAATCTTGAAATGGCGAATAAGCTTTTCTTTTTAAGTTTTGGAATGACATAAATTATTATGTTCACATTTTGCAAATGAAAGTTCTATCTACCAAAATTTTGTGAATTAGAATTATTATTTTAATAAAGTTGCAATAAATTCGATATGCCTTTATTTAAAATCTTGGAACTCGTAACACTCAAAGATTTAAGAGATGTGGGATAAAACTATTTCAGGTTATACGAGTACACAAATATCTCTAGGTTATACTGGTCTTAATTTCCTTCTGACAACAAGATCACTCAATAAATGAAAAGGTTTAAAAAAAAGAACATCCGACAAGGATTTACTTCACAATGGTAAAGGATTACAAGATGTTACACACAAAAACTCAACTATTAGACGCTCTAAAACAACAAGTAGGAAGTACTCTCTTTTATTGATGTTTTTTTTTTTTTTTTTTTTTTTTTTGCATTCTTGTGTATTTCCAACTTCATCTTGATGTTGTACATGTATGATAAGAGGCTCCTAGGTGCTTTAGCTTCTTGTGCAAGCTCCAATGGATGTAGCACATGTTGAAGCCATGTTGTAGTGAACAAATGGCATGGAAGGAGCTTCTTTTGATGTGGAAGCAATGGAGAATGGAAGAGGATCCGTGGAGGAAGAAAACATATGAAGAAGTGTTGTGGTTATGGTGAAGTAGGTGATGAAACTCAATGTGAGACTTGATCAATGTGCAGAAAATTCGGCAACATTTCATTAAGATAATCAAGCTCACAAGAGAGACTCCTAAGCCTCTTATTTATAGAAGAAGAGATGAGCTAGTAGCTTCCCTAGCAAGCTATATAGGTAGCATGTAGGAGAAGCTAGGGTTAGAAACCCTAACTTGCCTAGCAAGCTATCTAAGTAGCATGTAGGAGAAGCTAGTGTTAGAAACCCTAACTTGCACCACATGCTAGGCTTAGGGTAACCTAGCATGTGGAGTAAGCTACTCCATACCCTAATCCATGCACCAATGAGAATGGACGACGCGTCAATGTTCTAGGCGCCTAAAAACCCAAACCTAGGTGTCTTCTATAAACCCTAAGGCACCTAGGGTTATTTACAAAAATCAAATTTCCCTATTCTAATTTTATAATCACTAGTAGAAAAAAGGTCTTCAATGTCGGTTCAACATTGAAGACCTGGTAGAAAAAAGCTCCCGAACCGATGTTGACCAAGTAGAAAAAAGGTCTTCAGTGTCGGTTAAAAAAGCTCCCGAACCAACATCATGTAGTCAACCACCACGTCGGTTTAAACCAGGCACCGACGTCATAGACACATATCAAAAGTAGTTTATTGGATTGTTGAAGAGGCAACACCACGTCGGTTTGGAGCACATAACCGACATGGTAGTTATTTGAAATTATATATTGAAATGGATCACCACGTTGGTTGGTGCCAAAACCGACGTGGTGAAATGGATCACCACATCGATTCCTTCCTGATAACTGACGTGGTGTTTCTTTTAGTAATTTTTTTAGATGCAACACCATGCCCGTTTTAACCATAACTGACGTGGTGTACCCATTACAATGACGGCTTTTGCCATAACCAATGTTGTGTATGTGTTTTTTTTTTAGATATACAAATTGAATTAGCTATTAACCCCCTGCATCACTTTCAGAAACCAGCCTGAATACATTTGAATATTCAAAATCATATTACAATCGCAGTTCATAGTTAAATATATACACTAATTTAGATAAATACAATGTTATATATACAATTCTAATCTACACTAATCTAAGAACTACTTCTAATTTGGAGAAAATACTTTGCGCCTATTCTTTTTTAAGTTCTTCTATTGTTTGCTTATCCAGTGGCTCTGGGTATTGAAAAACCTGAAATAAATGTACAAACTTTAAACTTGAAACTTGAGGATTGACAAACATTTGACATATTTACAAACTTAAGACATGTTCTTACCTGCTTCCAAGAATCGGTGATACCAGCTCGTGCTATGGTTCTCATCCAGTGCATGATGTAATATCCACATTCCCAACCTCATTGTTGCTTATTGCACTTTCAATAAAGGTGAATCATCAAATACTTGAATGCTAATTTTAATAAACTTACTTTAGAATTAAATTTTGAATTAAATACCTTAGGATATATCCATTGGAGGTTTTGAGATGTGTATGTGTTTTGTTTTTAAATATACAGATTGAATTAACTATTAGCCCGCTGCATCAGTTTTAGAAACCAACCAGAATACATTTGAATATTCAAAATCATATTACAATTGCAGTTCATAGTTAAATATATACACTAATGTAGATAAATACAACGTTATATATACAATTCTAATCTACACTAATATAAGAACTACTTCTAATTTGGAGAAAATACTTTGCCCATTCTTTTCGAAGTTCTTCTATTGTTTGCTTATCAAATGGCTCTGGGTATTGAAAAACCTGAAATAAATGTACACACTTGAAACTTGAAACTTGAAGCTTGACAAACATTTGACATATTTACAAACTTAAGACATGTTCTTACCTGCTTCCAAGAATGGGTGATACCAGCTCGTGCTATGATTCTCATCCAGTGCATGATGTAATATCCACATTCCCAATCTCCTTGTTGCTTATTGCACTTTCATTAAAGGTGAATCATCAAATACTTGAATGCTAATTTTAATAAACTTACTTTAGAATTAAATTTAGAATTAAATACCTTAGGATATATCTATTGGAGGTTTTGAGATGTGGATGTAGATCTTCTTCCAAGAACATTACACACATTCATTGCATTAAAATCCAACTTGTTTAGTAAATTGCATATTATACCAAAAAATAGTGATATATATTACTTAAAGTTAATTAAATGATACCTTTGTACTATTTGTTTTATATCTTCCGATGCAACGAATAGAACCAAACAATTGTGTTGTCCGCGGGACAGACAAGCATGAGTTGCCAATGGGACCTAAATAACAAATCTATTAATCTAATATTCTCAACATTACTTAAGATCAAAATATAAATATTTGAAACTTACTGATGGATGATAGGGGCAAAGTAAATTCTCTTTCTAGATTCTGAAATCCATCTTTGAATATAGTTTTGAGTCTCAATCTTTTTATTTCCAGACCTACGTAAACTTTGTGGCTCAAGGAATCCTTAAAAATCGGGATTCTCTGTGTTATAAACTAAATTATTTATGTACTTGCATTGTTAAAATCAATGTTAGTAATAGTAGTTGATAAAATAAGTCGAATTTTATAACATGTAGAAAGGTATACTTACATCATCCATAATTGAATTATATTAATGTTTAACATCTGGGTACCCTGAACAAGTTCCAAGATGTCTTGCATAGATATATACAATGAGACACCTTTGATCCCAAAGATGGATGCATCCCAAGGAATTTGAACAGGATTGTTAAATAACTCGTATAGTATATGAGTCAACTCCTAAAGTGGATTCACTTCTAACTGAAGTGGTGGAGACCTAGGACTTAAATCATCAGCTGGTGATTTCTCTTTACCCCCACGGTCATGTAACAGATAAACAAAATGTATCAATTCAAATTACATTAATTGTGAATTCAAATAAGATTAAGACAAATCACAATACCTGAGTCCTTTTAGTAATGGTCTGTAGCAGATGTGTAGGCCACACAATAAATGTACTAGGTGTCTCTCCCACAAGTCTAACCTCTTATGTGGGCACAGGCACCTCGACATCTGCCTGTCTAACTTCTTCGACAACTACCCGACAAAAATCATCTCCAAGTGAAACTGTATGGAGCGTCAAAGATTCGGCAAACACTCTCCTAATCGCCACCAATCAAGGAGGATCTATAACATATAATTTACACCGATATGAGGTATCAATGTTGGTGTCTTCCTCCTCATCTTCAGCAGCACAACTCCCCTTTGTCCTAGCTCTCACACCTGTAGGTAGTACTACACCTTCTTGTAGAGGAGTATGTTGTTTTGATATGTCCATAGATTCCCACTTCTTCTCAAATTCTCTTAATTAATGTCTCAACTCATCTTTTAATTTATCTCGTACTTTTTGTTCTATTTGAGACGTCAATTCATCTTTAAGTCGAGATATCTGATCCATTATATATGAATTATAAGATGAGCTAGAATGTGAAGCAGAACCGAAATATTGTCTCACCCTTACACCATATCTAGCAGTATGTACTGTTAGAAAATATGTTGGCCAAAGTTCAAGAGGGGGGTAAATTGAACTATAAACCTTTTCAAAATTTTAAGAAAGAGAGAATGAGTATTTTTATAAAACTATGATCATAAAACAATGCAAGCACAAAATAGCCTATTAAAAAATCAAACAGCTAGCTAAAATGGGTGCAGCAGATGAAAAACAGTGAGTTACAATGCAAAACAGCAAGCTAAAAATGCTATAGATGAAAATTGCAGTAAAAATAGCTAGTTAAAATGAAAAAGAGCTTGCTGAAAATTTTAAACCAATGACTTAAACCAGATTTTGTTCAAACCAAAATTTTCACATGAAAAATAGCAAGGAACAAATGTTATGTATGCTGCAACAGTACTAATATGGTTTACTAAGTGAATGTAGAAAAAGATTTTCAATTACAATTCCAAAATACTTTTGAGCACACTATGCAAGAATTTGTATTAAGTGTGAATGAGCCTTCCAAACCAAGAGTCAAAGATCAAAACTGAAAAACAGATTGTATAATGCAGAAAATAGATTTGATAAACTGTATGTCTAACCAAAAATCGAGTTAATCACTTCACACAGTTTTCAGAAAATCAACAAGTTCAAAACTGATTTTATCTAGTTAATCTTGCTGCTAGACTTAGTTTTTATTTGTTGTCCAGGAAATCAACAGGTTGTTTTTCAAATTTAGCAAGTTGTTTATACCAAAAAAATTAATAATGCACAAAACAGCACGCGAATTGAAAACGAGAAGGGTAAGGAAGATTACACAGTGATTTTTATACTGGTTCACCCTTCCTCAAGGGCTACTTCCAGTTTGCACAACAATGCAAAGAGTTCCGCTAAATTTTCAAGTTTACATACACAATCACACATAAAACTAAATCTTGAACCCTACAAGATTGCCTCTACCCCTTATGCAGCACCCTACCACATAAGATGCACCACCCTCATGCTAAATGTAGAACACAACTGCTGTGTGATATGCAAACTTACACCAAAAATGAAAACTAAAACAATTACAACACAATCTATGCTAAAATACCCTATTCTAACATAGATCAACACAAGAACATGTAATTTTCAAATGATAGTACTGAATTTTGTAAAACAGCAGCATAAACCAGTCTCAACTAAGAAAGATCCACTTATCTTTATGAGAACTTGCTACTGGTTGCTCCATCAATCAATTGCTAGCTCAAATCCCCTTCAAGAATGAGAATCTATGGTGATCTTGAGTGAATCTTGATCAACCTCATCAATCTTTGAAGGAAACTCTCTTAAGGCTCTCAAGTAATCTTTTAGAAATGTTTTCAAAAACCTTTTGAATGATTTTTTGTCTTCAAAATTGTGCAGCTCGAAGGTTTTTAAAAGTTGTCCTGCACTGTTAAATGAAAATAATCAGTTGTTTGGAAAAAGAGCCGGTTGTTTTTCCTCCAAAATACAAACAACTAACTATTTTTCAGAAACAACTAGTTATTCTAATTCTGCAGCACTTAAACTCATTTTATCACTTTCAAAATAGCTTTTTCACTTGAGAATCATGGAGAATTTTGCAAGCAAATGATGGATAGACAAACACAAATGCAAATATGGTCTAAACTAACTCAACACTACCCCAAACTAAGAAACCAAAAGCTATTCTTCATTATCCATCCAAAGTCCAAGAATTTCTTCTTCAAATAACTTGAATCAAGGGCATCTTTACTCTCTCCAATAGCTCCAACATGTACATGAATGGGGTGTTCCTCGGTGCCCAGAGTAGTAGTCAATATATCTTGTCTTCCTTGAATGACAAAACTGCCCTAGCAGCTCTATTCCACCAGAGAATCCTGTAAAAAATAATACAATATGTCAACATTGTATAATAATAAGACATTAGATATGATGAGTAAATTGTTATTAACTTACAATGTCCGGGGCAATCTCAAGTGCTTGTGGTGATGTCATCTGCCCTCTAGGTTTAATCCTAGCCAACATCAATTTCTCATGTCGACTAAGAGGGGATGGAGGAGAAATGACATCATTTGAAGATGATGCTTCTTTTAATCTTTTTAATTTCTCGTCCATTATATTCTTTTCTGATAAATCATACCCTTTCTCCCGAGACAACTCGTGGGGGGTGACATTCCTGTGCTGAATGTCTTGTGCTTTCTTCCTCTTCTCCTACATAGTAAATAAAAAACTTTGTTGCCAAGTTATATTATTTAATGAAATTATGATGGATAAAACAAACATGCCAAGAGGGATCCTCTCTAGATTGGACAAATTTTGTCCAAGTCTCTTCATCAATAGAATACTTCTCACAAGGGGACTTTTCCTTGTGGTGACCAAGATGTATCAACTGGTCAAGTTTGTCTTGAAATTTCTCCATTTAATAGCAATAGATGACATAATTTTCTTTCTTATTAATGGAGATGTTTCAAACTCAAAGTTTGTTTGCAAAATAAAATAAACAAGTCATTAAACATATAAAACATAATTATCATCATTAATGACTTACAATAAGCTTAAAATGAATGACTTACAGTAAGATCCTGCCAAATCATATTTTTCTCAGCTTCAGTCACATGATCTCAAGTTAGAAGCAAAATAGACACCTACGTACATGTCAAAACACCCAAAAAACTGGCAAACAGGGCACGATTAGGGCCTGAAGCCCTACCAGTCTGAGGGTCTATGTCTACTACAACCTTGGAACCACAAAGTCGACTAGCAGTAATAATTCTCAATCATGTAGGTTCTCTACTCTTCCTATGTGAATCAGCCATGACCTAAAAAGAACACAAACATAAGATTAAAACTTACAAAATTAATTAAGCTTAACATTAAATGCTAAAATTGAATACAATCAATGTTCAAAATAAAAATAACAAATAATTATACATTACTTTATTTTATTCTGGCAGTGTTACAATGTTTTCCCATGTTCCTTCATTATGATCACTCCGTATACCATGTACTTCATCAACATCATTTTCCTCATTGGTAGGAAGTAAGTGTCTTAAGAATGAGTTGTCAGCATGTTGGACTATTGAGTCGTCATGGTTATCAACATCATATTCAGTTCTTCCTTGTATAACAACTGACCACCTTTCATTAGAAGGATCTTTGACATAAAAAAACTTGTTTTGCTTGGTAAGCCATGATGAAAGGATCTTCCTTAGAACCTATCTTTGCAAGATCAACCAAGGTAAAACCCAAATCATCAACATGCACTCTTGTGTTACTATCAACCCATTTACACTTAAATACTGGAACTCTAAATTTGACATAGTCAACTTCCCAGATTTCTTCAATTACTCCAAAGTAACTTATTGTAGCCATCACAGGATTGTTGTCTTTTAAACTAGCAAAGTACATTGACTTTGCCTCAAAGGTGACACCACTATTCTGCATTGTACTTTTCTTATCCTCAGTGTTTGTGTAAAATGAGAACTTGTTAATATCATCCCCAGACCATGTTATAACATTAATGTTAGATCCTATTGCTAACCATTTCAAATCATCAACATCATAATCATTTTGAAGAATTTTTTGTTTAAACCATTTCAAAAACGTCTTGTTATGTTCATTCAATAACCACTTCTCTTTTGCATGTGAGTTCATTGTCTTCAAAAAAACAACATTTTGTGTTCATCTATGTAAGGAAGAGCATCATCAGTATTATTCAAAATATACAAGTGTACTTGGAGTACCTGTTATTGATCTTTTCGAACTATCCTCTCACCTCATGTGCCTTTGCCTTCTTGCCTTCCTTCATATCTCGACCTCAGTACGCCTATAGCATCTACTTCTAACATATACGTGGTACAAAACTCAATTGCTTCCTCTACAATATACCTCTAAACAATAGATGCTTCTGGTCGATATGGATTCTTCACATACCCTTTGAATATCTTGATGTATCTCTCAATTGGGTACATCCATTGTAAAAACACAGGACCACATATTCTAATATCTCTCACCGGATGAACAATTAAATGGACCATGATATCAAAAAATGAAGGAGGAAAATACATCTCTAGTTGACATAGGATAATGATAGCTTCATTTTCTAACTCATCCAACCTAGTAGGATCAATTACTTTCCTACAAATAGCATTGAAGAATAGGCAAAGACGAGTGATGACTTGTCTAACACTTTTTGGCAGAATTCCACGAATAGTCACTGGGAGAAGGTCTTGCATCAGAACATGACAATCATGAGATTTAAAGGCAATAAGTTCCAAATCTTCCATTGAGATGAGACTTTTGATATTTGAAGAGTATCCTTGTGGTACTTTAACTGCTCGCAAACACCACAGAAATTGATCTTTTCACATTTTGACAAAGTATGACATGTTGGTGGCAAGTACGTTCGTTTACCATGAGGTTAGGGTTGTAACTCAAACCGACCACCCATCTCAACCAGATCCTTACTAGCATTAATTCCATCCTTTGTCTTTAATATTTCGCATTGTCCCAATTGTACTATCACAAACATTCTTTCCCACATCCATTACATCTATACAATGTCTAACATATAACTTCGACCAATATGGAAGTTCAAAGAATATCAATTTCTTCTTCCATATGTTTCTCACACTACTATACTTGATAGTTTTCCCATAAGTGACTTAGACGTGGCTCACTCGGTTATACACTTCGTCACCTGTTAAGGGTAGAGGTGCAGTTTTGTCTTCCTGACAACCATTAAAAGCTTTTTTCAACCTCTGATGAGGGTAATTACGTTTATAGAATTTTCGATGGCCAATGTAACATGTCTTCCTCCCCTACTTTAGCTGATGGTAACTTGCGTTCTCTTCACATATCGGGCAAGCACGATGTCCTTTGACACTATAACCACTCAGATTTCCATATGCTGGAAAATCATTAATCGTGCAAAATAACAATGCTCTCAAATTGAAATAGACCTTTTCATATGCACAAAAAACCTTAACGCTATCATTCCATAACAATCTCAAGTCCTCTATCAAAGGACTTAAATAAACATCTATGTCATTTCCCGGTTGCCTTGGTCCTGATATCATCATAGACAACATCATATATTTTTCTCTTCATGTACAACCAATACGACAAATTATAAATAATTAGCAAAACAGGCTATGAACTATGTTTGCTACTTAAATTACCATACGGGTTCATTCCATCAGTTACAAGACCAAGTCTGAGATTTCTTGGATCACTTCCAAACTCAGGATACAGAGAGTCAATTTTCTTCCATTGTGGTGAATCGGTAGCATGTCGTAACAACCCATCACATTTTCTTCCACTTGCATGCCATGTCAAGTTCTTTGCATGGTTAACATTAGCAAAAAGACGTCTTAAACGTGGTATAATTGGAAGATACCACAATACCTTGGCAGGAGGGCCCTTTTTCATGTCATCTTCATCCCCGTCATCATCCTTTACTTTGTATCTTGATACCCCGCATTTGGGACACTTATGCAATCCTTCGAATTCTTTTCTATACAATATATAATCATTTGGACAAGTATGTATTTTTCGGTACTCCAAACCCACTGGAAAAAATATCTTCTTGGCCTCATAGTGACTAGTTGACAATGTATTACCTTGAGGAAGTATTTCATGCAAAAATTCAAGTAATTCAGTAAAGCTTCTACTAGTCCACCCATTTCTTGCCTTCATACTAAATAATCGTAATACTGTTGATAAATGTGAAAAACTTAAACAACCGGGATATAATTCTGTTTGGTGGAAACTCTCTCCTCTACTATCACGGATCATGTCTTCCATGCAATCTTCAGAATATAGATTAGAATGTTCACACTGATCTTGCTCAGATACATATGGTAAGTCTAGAACTTCACCATGCCAAGTCCACGTTGTATAGTTCTTCAAGAAACCATCACAAAGAACATGCTCTCGTATCAACTCACTCTCTAGTCTTTTTCCATTCACACAATTCACACACGGACAGTAATATCTTCCATTTATTGCTACTCCATTCCATTTAGCAAATTCTAAAAAATCTTCAACACCTTTCTCATACACATCACTAATTCGACTTGCATTTATCCAAGTTCGATCCATCACTACGAGTAGTGAAAGATTTTCAGACACATTACTCAATGAGCAAGATTAAATAAAAATTGTTAGGGATTGAACATCCCTGGCATCGGTACCCAAACACGTTTCTTATATATTAAACTATACACAAAGACTATTTAAGCATTCCAATCATACAACAATGCTTAAATAAAATACAAAAATTGTCAGGGATCGAACATTCCTGGACTCAGTATCATACGTGCAATATATATATCAAGCATACACAAAAAGGATTCAAACCCAAACAAGCACTCCAATCATATAGATAACCATTCAAATCATATTGTTCTTCCATTTCAAATATGATAAAAACATACCTCTTGTAGAGCAGTGGTGACACCAAACATAGAGAAGACTAACGTACACAAATAGGGCCAAACGAACACTACCAAAACCAGAAAATACAAACAAAAAGTCAATAAAATACCACAATCAATAAAAGCAAACGAACATAGAGAAGAAAGGAACAACTAAAAGCTTGAAACGAAGGGTACCTCGAACGGACCTTGAAACAAAAATGGCATTGTTCAAACGAAGCTCTCAACGTAAATGAAGGACCAAGAGTGAAATGAAGTTGAATGGAGACCCTAAGGAGCTCAAAACGCAGCAAAAAGACGTCGGAACAGTGAATGGAGAACGTGCGCACAGTGGAGGGAGAAGAAAAGTGAAAGTGAAAATGCCTGGGGTGGGTTAAAACAACGATAATCACATCGGTTATAAGCTCCTAACTGACGTGATACACCCCACTGAAATCCCCAAATTCAAATTCAGAGGGACCATGACTCCATTTATAAGCTCCTAACCAACATTATGCTCAACCATAATTTTACACAATTTTTTACCAAATTATAGAGGGAGCATGACATTGGTTGGACTCCTAAACCGATGTCATGTTTACATACATAACTTTGGGTATAATGAAAAAACTAACGTAGTGACTCAACTGCCATATTAAATTTTTAAAATTTTGAATTTTTATTTTCATTGTCTTTTCTAAGACGGTTTTTTTTTGTTAGCCGATGTGGTGTAGATATCGCAACATCGGTTTTGCTCCAACCGACGTTAAGAATGTTCATTTATTTACAAAAATGTCACTGCATTTTTGACAACGTCGTTTTTGGTTTTAACCGTCTTCATATGCTGACGTTAAACATTGTTTTTCTACTAGTGAATTTTTTACAAAGATCTTCAAAGCTCAGAATAGTCAGCATTTGATGGAGTATGCCCCAACGACATTAATCAAAGAATAAAGAGGATAAAGAGCCAGAGGGAGAATTAAGAGCTTTCCAGAAGATTGGGCCCATCTCATCGTATTTGGGCTTTTAATCAGCTGCTCGGGCCCAAATACAAACATGAAGAAATCCCTGTGGAGAAAATAGAGTATTAAGGAGAAGTCCTCTAATTTGTATAAATTGTTTAGAATAGTTTAGAATAATTTGGGCCAAGTAGAATAAATTTGGGCCTTGTATTTTTGGGCCATGTAGTGTAAGTTTGGGCCTTGAGGTCCATAAATAATGTTGGGCTTGATAAAGGAGTCCAAGTAGCACAAGGAGCTCTCTCCTTGTGCCACTTGTCACCACCTTGTGAGAGCCTTGGAGTGCAAGCTAGGTTTGGGAAGCTTGTCATAGAAGCCAGGGTTAGAAGCTTGTCTTATAAGCTAGGGTTAGAAGTTTGTCTTATAAGCTAGGGTTTCTAGACCTAGCTTCTCCCATACCCTACCTAGATAGCTTGCATGGGAAGCTAAGTAGCTCATCCTTTCTTCTATAAAAAAGAGGTTTAGGAACCTCTAATGCAGACTTGATTTGAGTAATAGAATGCTGCCAAATTTTCAACACATTACCTCAAGTTTCACATTGAGTTTCTTCTCCTAGAAGCTAGAAGCTCTCTCTCTTGAAGGTTGGCCCAACCTTCTTCAAGGCTTTCACCATCTACTTCACCATCAACCTCCTTGCACACTTCCTTCCTTGCATTTCCATGGCTTCCGCATCATGAGGAGTTTCATCCACTTCTTCTATTCGGTGCTTCAAGGTTTTATCATGCTCAACTTCCATTGAAGTTTGCACAAGAAGCTAAGGCACCTAGGAGCTCCTCCATCAGCATTTTGATCTGTACAGGTCCCTCTGACTCTTCACTAGCTTCAAAATGTTTGAGCATAGCTCTAGTGACTAGACCTCGCCTAAGCCCTCTTCCATCATCCCCTCCCTCTTGAAGAGGATCTGACCTCAGATCTGGCTCATCTACCTCTTCTTCATTACTACCTACAAAAGGAATGAAATCAATCACATTAAAGGTAGTATATACTCCATATTCTTTAGGTAGATCCAATTGGTAAGCATTATTATTTATTTTCTTTAACATTTGAAAAGGCCCATCACCATGGGGACTGAGTTTTGACTTTCTTTGATTTGGAAATCTATCTTTTCTTAAGTAAAGCAAACCTAGTATCCCTCTTTAACACATGACACAAATGCCATGTGTTCACACAATAGGTTCACAGAATTCTCGGTTGAGACACCCCTTTGAATCTGTCCAATTACATTGTTCAAGGATAGAATTCCTGGAACTCTCCACTCCTGTGGAAAATCAATTCAGTGTGTGCCATAATCGGTTTCTTTTTTTGCAGTATTCAACTCTGCAATTTTCTCTTCACTCTGTTCAACTGCAGTTTCCTTTAATTTTTGAATCCTCTCTGTTTCACCATCATTTGAAATTTTTTAGACTTGTCCTGCACCTTTTCATTAGATTCATCATAGGATATGTCCACAGTTTCCTCAATCAACATGGTTCTTTTATTGTATAGTTTTCTTCCTTTGAAAAGCTCATAAGGGGTTTTCTTTAAAATTGACCTTATCAAAACTCTATTCAGCACATAGCATGCAGTGTTCACTGCATCTGCCCAAAAAGTATTTAGGAAGATTAGTTTCATTCAATAAAGTTGTAGGAGCTCTTCCAAGGCTCTATTTTTCCTCTCCACAACCCCATTTTACTGTGGAGTTCTTGGAGCTGAAAAATTTTGCTGAATTCTAAACTTTTCAAATCTTTCATTTTGAAATTCTCCCCCATGATCTGTTTTTATGGCAACAATAGTGCGTTTTTTCTCATTTTGAATAACCTTGGCAAGTTTCGTAAAGGCACTAAAACCAACATCCTTGGTAACCAAAAACAAAGTCTTTGTGAACCTAGCAAAATCATCTACAATGACAAGACCATAGTAATTGCCACCTATACTCATGGTTCTAGAAGGTCTAAATAAATCCATGTGAAGCATCTCTAAAGGTTTAGTGGTAAAAAAAAAATGTTTTTGTTTAAAAGAACTTTTGGTTTGTTTTCCCTTTTGACATGCTTCACACACTTTGTCCTTCTCAAACTTGAGTTTAGGTAAACCAATCACAAGCTCTTTAGATGCAATCCTATTTAAATGATGCATATGAATATGAGCAATGCGCCTATGCCATAACCATGTTTCATCACATTTAGTAATCAAGCAATTGATGTCAGAATTAATGCAATTTAAATCAAGCATGTACACATTGTTAACCCTTTTCCCAACAAGGTGAGTATGTCTCGAGTCTTCACTAGAAATAAGGCAAATTTCTGGTTGAAAGGTGACTTGCAAGCCCTTGTCACACAGCTGACTTATGCTCAGCAGATTATGTTTTAGTCCTTCCACCAACAACACATTTTGAATCGTTAAGTTGCCTTTGACTTTTATGTCACGATTTCCAACAATCTTTCCTTTATTGTTGTCTTCATATGTAACATATCCTCCATGTTTAAGAGTCAATCCAGTGAGTAAAGATGCATCTCCAATCATGTGCTTGGAACATCCACTATCCAAGTACCACAGTTTCTTGTTAGATGCACCTATGACCTGTAAAATAGATTTATTTTATGAAAATTGGTACCCTATTAGCTTTGTGTCTAGAACTGTTAATACTACCCTTACATATCCACCTCACAAGGCCACATGGAACATCAGAAAGCCTAACTCTACAATTCTTTATAGTATGACCTTTATGTAAACAATAGAAACAAGTTTGAAAATGTGAGGTGTGTTGGCTGCTATGTTTGAGAAAGCTGCTGAATTTTCTAGTTTTCTTTTTAAACATAGGTTTATAACCAATTCCAGCTTTATCAAACACATAGTTTTGGGAACCTAAAGCAGCATCCAAATTTGTCATTCCCATAACAAGGTTTGAAGAAGTTTTAACAAGATATTTAACCTTTGCTTGCAGCACCTCACAATTTTCACACTTGGATGGCTTGCTAGATACACCCTTATAGTTAGAAGACCGAAAAATCATATTTAAATGCTCAAAATCAGTTTTAACTTTTTCCAGCTCTTCTTCCAATGAGTTGACTCTTGTATCCAACCAATTGTTCAAACCTCTTAGCCTATTGTTTACATCAGCCAACCTATTTGCTTCATCATGCGTTTCAAGAAAAGCTTGAAGCATGGTGTTGTAATTTTCAGAACTGAAAGAGATATTTGAGTTAGCATACTTACCTCTGATTGCTCTTTTCCCATTAAGCACAAATTAATCTCCTCTTCCTCTTTTGATGAGCAACTAGTTGTAGAGTCATTCTCATCCCAGGCTATGTATGCTCTTTTTCCCTTGCTGCTCTTATTGATTTTTTTCTTTTCAGCAACCTTGTCTTTATGAACTAGATTTCGACATTCCATCTTGATATGCCCCTGCTTTCCACATCCAAAGCAAGTAAAGTTAGAAGAATTTGAATCAGTTTTCTTGGTATACCTTTTAGTTTGTTGATTCTTCTCTTTTCCTTTCTTCTTAGGAACTTATTGAATCTTCTTGTGAGCATGTTCAAGGTTTTAGCCTCACTGTCACAGCTTGAATCAGTTTCACTCTTCTCTATTAGTGTTGTAGTTTTGAGTTTTAGCCTTCTTTTCTCCATTTTCTTGCTCTTTAAACCGATTCATCTCAAGCTCATGCTCTCTAAGCTTTCAAAACAATGCAGATGTGCTCAAAGTCGTAAGATCCATTGTCTCTGAAATTGAAATGACCTTGGGGTGCTAAGATCTATCAAGACATTTCAGCACTTTGATGTTGAGCTCCTCCTTGTCAAAGGTCTTCCCAAGTCCAATGAGATGGTTCATTATGTGTGTGAACCTTTTCTGCACCTCTGCTATTGATTCTCCAACCTACATGTGAAATAACTCATACTCTTGAATTAGAGCATGCTTTCTCGCCCTCTTGACATCACTTGTTCCTCCATGAGTCACCTCTAAAATGTCCCACATCTCCTTTCCTGAAGAACATTGAGAGACCCTGAAAAATTCATCTAAATTCAAAGCTGAAGTTATGATGTTTTTGGCCATATAATCAAATTGAGCTTTCCTGCTCTCATACTCATTCCACTCAGACCAAGGCTTATCAGCAGTTACACCATCAATCACAGTTTTAGGTATAAAATGACCATTAACTATTGCATCCCATACAACACGATCAAGAGATTCAATGAAAATTTTCATTCTTATTTTCCAAAAAGGATACTTAACCCTGCATAATAAAAAAGGCTTGTTAATAGAAGCACCCTCTGCAAAAGGTAGCTTTCCCTCAGCCATAGTATCGAAACTTGAATAACTTTTAAGACCTAGCTCTGATACCAATCGAAAAAACTTAAGGCTAAGTTCAAGAGGGGGGTGAATTGAACTTTATAAAATTTTGACTTTAAAAAAGGTTTGAAAACGTTTGGCAAGGCCTGAAAATATTTGGAAAAGGTTTAAGCAAAATGAAGATTTTCAAGAATCTAAGGCTCAACGATTTAAGGTGCAGTGCAGAAAAATAAATTGATTTAGTTTCGAATAAACCAATTTATTTTTCTAACAGAATGAACAACAATTAAGGTCCACACCAAGAAACTCAAAGAAACCAGCAGATACACAATCACAACAGCTAAGAATCAACTAGAACATGATAATATGCAGTATGATTGAATGGGAACAATTTAATACAATCAAATTGAAAGAACACAACAACGCTATACAAATCCAATCCTTATAACTAGGAAAATATAGTTGCAATGTATCAAGCCAAGAATTTACTTATAGCACAAACTATCAATGCACAAAGTTAAAATAGAATCACCTAAATTTATAAGCAACCCATAGAATATGATCAAAATATAATGATAGACAATGAAATACACAAAGGATATGAAAGACAATGACTAAGAACCAAGAAACTAGATTTCCAGATCTGTAGAATTTCAAAATAACCAAATAAAACAGTTTAAAAGGAATTGCATTAAAACCAGATGAAAAACAGATCACAATATCACCACTCAGCAGAGAATATAGGATGTATATATGTGTGTTGTAATGTAAGGCAAAAAATAAGAACAATTATGTGAATTAAGATTGAATAAACGAGTACCAAAATAACTTCACAAAACATATTAATGTGAAGATTTATTGATTTATATCAGTAGTGAAAGAGGGGCAATAAGAACAGCAGAATGATTTGCTAATTGAATGATAAACTGCAGTGAACACTCTCAATATTATAGAGCAGAATGATCACCAGTACGAATTTTAACAAAGAACGAATCAATATACAAGTATTGGCAGTGGACAACGCTAGAAATTAAACAAGTATGTAAAAGAAGGGTCAAGAAAGAAAAATTTATACTGGTTCACCCTTCCTCAATGGCTACATCTAGTCTTCCTTGCCACACCAACAAAGAAAATTTCACTAAAACATTCAATTGTACAATTACAGTCAATCACACAGTTCTCATACCCTACAAGAACCAAGAACACCACTGAATTAAAGAACTACACCCCACAACCCCTAATTAATTCAGTAAAATACAAGGCTAAACTCTATATCCCACACCTTCCACAATTGTTCAAAAATTATACAATATCACAATGAAAGAACACAATTCTTGAAACAATTGTTCAAGAAAAGGTTAAAGGAAACCCCTTGATTGGCACAGCAAGAGAGGCCTGAACACAGTCTTGAAGAAACTCAATAGCACAGTACTAGATCAAGAATGATTCTTCAAGAACAGTCCTTTAATGTTTTAGAATCAAGAAATTCAAAGTTTTCGAAGAATGATTTTCTCTTTGTATGTCACTCTTGTTTTTCTATATCTTCTCTTGTCTCTTGCATTTGAGAAAACCCTGTTTTTAAAATATGAAAACTCAAAACAGTTTTAAAAAAACAGTTGAAATAGTTTGGTGCAGTGCGCGAATAAGTCGATCTCACTTAACCTGAAATCGGTTTATTTTACGCCCATTGCTGCATTTTCTAAAACTGATTTTACCAAAAAGTTTTGCTTATGTTTTGTGGTTTGTTTTAATTATGTTAAATCATGTGCTAGTGATTTTCTCGTCAGTTGTGCATAGGTTATCTTTCACCACCAATCACATTTACTCATACTAAGACAAAGCCTAGGACTACACATCCAATTCTACTTGCTTCCTTTGGCTCCTTGCACTTGCTTGGCTTCATCAAATACTTAGTCTTGTGAGAGTACTAACAAATTTTACCTATGAATTTTATTTACAGAAAAATTCATAAGTATAGGTAAATATGACATTACATACAAATGTTACATACGGATTTTATCTACCGATTTTATCTACGAAAAAATATGTAGGTAATTACGTACGAATACTAATCTGGAAGTAAATTTGACATTACTTACAGATTTTTTCATACGGATTTATTACAGTTGGATTTTTTCGTGGGTAATTACCTATGGATCCAAAACCGTATGTAATTACGTATGGATCTAAATCTATAGGTAAATTACCTATGCACTTTTCTATAGATAATATTAATAATTAGTTTTATTAAAATTATTATTATTTTTAATATTATTATTGATAAAATAATACTATTACTATTATTAATTATATTAACATTATTATTATTATTAACAATATTTATATTATTATTAATAATAATAATTAGTAATATTATTAAAATTAGTAAAAATATATTATTATTATTATTATTAACTAATATAGTTA
>Ga0209489_103112_pt1 | contig 32760 bp, 18 predicted proteins | sample SiratrowhiteBW_FD_187527 | JGI IMG/M metagenome (GOLD analysis project Ga0209489, IMG submission 187527) | Root nodule microbial communities of legume samples collected from California, USA - Siratro white BW (SPAdes) (version 2) | ecosystem: Host-associated > Plants > Roots > Nodule | place...
CAGATACAAATTGTACAATTACTACAATCATTAACTTCTCTATTCAAGACTTAAATTTGTAAATCAAACAAGCACTAAGGTTAGCTTCCCTTACCTTAATCGCAGTGAAAGTTCTCTCTAACACTCCCAAAAGCTTAAGATCCTCAGGAACTCGAATCTGCACCAAAGGACCTCTGATCAACGATCAGACCAACACACTAGGAAACTGAGCTCATAGAGGCACCGTCTGATGGCTCAGATGCCACATGCGAGCTCAGTAAGCAGAGGAAAAACAAAAACCTAAATCTGCTCTAAGGAAAAGGGGCAGAAAATGAACTTACTCTATTGGAGATTCTGATCGGATAGACTTGCTCTGTTCTCCGCCACGAGTCCAATGGTGGGCTCCGCTCGAGAAACTGATGAAAGACAGACGCGAAGTCTTAGAGAGAAGTCAGAGAAGAGGGATGTCAGAGGTTTTAGAGAGATGGTGACTCAAGTGGGAATGAGACTTGATTACTAACTTTTCCTATAAATACGTATTTTCAGTTTAATAATATGATAATCAAATGTTCATTCCACTTTTACCACTTCTACTCAGATAATAGATTTTTTAGGTTGTTACAAGAGAAAGATGAGTAGAAAAAGAGAACTGGAGAGAAAAATAAAAAAAAGGAAAATATTAAATAAAAAAGAGAAAAGAAAAAGATTCTATGACCCACAAATTTCACAATAATCATTAATATACTCTTAATATAATATAATTAATATATATATATATATATATATATATATATATATATATATATATATATATATATATATATATAGACTAAAATTATTGATTGATATAATTAAATAATGATATATATTGACAAAATTTGACTAAGTGTATTACTCTCGTTAATTCTCTAATGATATTATCTTTAAAATATAATTCTTTAATTGACGTTTATTTTCAATGACTCGTTTACTTTCAATATCACATGTCACAAAAATAATTTAAAAAAGTTTTTTTGTCTAAATTTGACGTAATTAAATTCTGTTAATTAACGTTTATAATTTTTTCCATATTCCAAATTTGAAGGAGTGTATTTGATATATTAGAGAATTGTCAAACATACTTTGTCTGACTAAAATTTGTTAAAAAAATACATACTTTAATGGACTTCAATTCTTCTTTCATATATTTTCTGATTTAAAAGTAAGTTTTTTTAGAATTTATGATTTTCAATGAAATAGAGATTAGAAAGAAAATGTCACGTATCATTACCATTCTTCTTTCACGTAATAAATAAATTTAAAGTAGTATTTGACACTATAAAGCGTATTTAATACGTATAACTTATGATTTCTTACACTCATGATAAAAACAGAAAATAATATTGTAGCAGATTCAACTTCGTTTGAATGAGAACTTAAACGTTTGTATACGTATACAATAGCACTTAATTAAAAAAAAAAAAGCTAAAAAAACCACGAAAAAAATGGATATAGATACAGATATTATAGAAATCTAAGAACTAGTAGATATGCATGGGTACAAACTAAATTCATGAAAAGCTTTTTCAGTAAAGGGACATTATTTAAAAATTACAAAATCTAACTAACAAAGATTCCCAATAACCACTGGACTAATAATAAATCAAAGTCAAATTCAAGATTAGTTAGGAGCTAGCACATTGAAAAATGTAACATTTATTCTAATATTCAAATATGGGTGAGACTAATTTAGACTCTAAAGTTGAGAAAAAAAATATTAGTTATGTTGACTAATACATCAACCCTTTATTTTATTTTTCTGGTGTGAGTCACCAATCCTTTATTTTATTACTTATCAACATAGGTTTCATAGTGATTAAATATGTATCAGCGTGACGTCTTGTCGAAGAAATATTTGCCCAATTTTAAACTTTTGGACATAGTAATTTCAATTTTGTAAATCACAATGTCAGACTTTGCTGCTTCTTATACAATCTATAGGCTATAGTATTATTAAATTTTGTATAGATAAGGAAGGGTCCTTGTGAGAATAAATGCAAATTGAAATGGTTGTAAAACACATTTTTACATGAAAAAATTTAATAGATTGAACATTTTGGTTGTATCTTGTTTTATTGTTTAATATGATAGTTTTTTTTTTAAGTAAAAAATATACTAAAGTGCAAAATAAAGTAGATTAATAAATAAAATATAAAACTATTTTAATTGATTAACTTACCTTATTACTATTCAGCATGACTATAAAGCTTCTGTAAAGTTTTACATTAATAGATTGTACATATAAAATATATACAAACATTAATAGAGTTTAAAATTATAACAGTCTTCCAATTTATAATAAAAATAGGTAAATTGATGTAATTATATTGTTACTTTTTGTTTGATTAACAAATAGGATCTACAATATAAAATTTAGAACATGATAACGATATTCTTTGATCAACATGTCAAGTAATAGGACGAATTTTTACTGGAGGTTGATGATACCAAACAACATAATATAAAGCATTGAGATTAGAAATTTCGCCTAAAAATATTGAAGTTAAAAGAAGTAAAGTTATCGCACTTCTAAAAAAAATAACTACTAAGTTTGACAACACAACATTTATAATTTGATTATAAACGTTAATGTTATATGTTATGTTATTAAGCTATTTATTATCTCTAAATAGTTTTCTAAAAATAAAAAGATCTATTTTGAAAGAATTTCATTCATTCTTTCTATAAAAGATTGCGATTAAACCATATAAAACCTCTTAGTTTATATGTCCAATACGTCGTTGTCAAAAGAACAAAAGATGTGATAAATAAAAATGTATCATTTATTGTGTATAATGAATCTAAGCTATCAATATACAGTCAAACATGTTAAAAAAATACTAACACAAAGGACAAGAAAAAATATGCAACCTTCTAATATAGGATAAGATGAATGTTGGATCCACAAAGAATGGATTATATTAAATTCTAGCATGAGATTAATTCTTTAACTAAATTTAATCTTATAAAAAGTTGTTTTGTTGTCATACATTTAACTTAAACATAAACCAAAACTATCTAAAGGTGATTATAAATTAGATTAATAAATTAGGATTGAATTTTATTGATCTCCCTCTTATGTATAATTAGCTTAAACAACTTAATTATACATTAATTCATCAATTATATATAAGTTCATTCAACATTAGGATTCAATATTCATGTAATCAATCCAGTAATATCTATTCTTACATTATCATTATATTAAATAATATCTTTCAAATACAAATTTAAGAAATACTTTCAACTTATAATTTAGATTTTAACAGTTAGAAGATATTGAGAAGATAAAATTCAACATTACTTTCAATTCCAAATATGATTTAACTGCTTATAGCAGCCATTACATACATTCTAATGATAAATCATTGAAGAATCTAAGTAGTTATATTCCTTTTACTTGATTAACATGTATAATCTATAATCTTTCTCTAAATCAATCTTGAACGAAAAAAACTCTAAAAAATGCATAAGTTGCTTTAAATAGGTTAGTAGAGTAAATAAATTCTTGAAAAATGCATAAGTTGCTTTAAATAGGTTAGTAGAGTAAATAAATTCTTGCTAAAGTGTCATTTATCTCTTACATGTGTTGAATCATTAGACAGTTTAAAGTTTCTTTAAATGATCTAATCATCTAATAAAGTTTTGATGAATAACAATACTCCAAGTATGTATTTGTATTTGATGATCTTAAATGTCTATTATAGTAACATTCACAGATCTCTAAGCATGATGAGTATGTATAGAACTATAAATCAAGATAAGTGTTTATTTACTATTATTTTATTATATTAATTTTGTCTAAAATTAAAAGAAGAGGAAAGTTAAAAAAATAAATATAAAAATAATAAATGTTTTAAATCTGTTTTGAAATCTGTTTTCAATTTTATTTTGAGATCAAATCTTTCTCTGCACTTTGGTCCATGGTTTTAGAATACAATAAAATTAATTCGATTTAGCATATTTTTATTTACCTATATGTATTTATAAAAACTTTTTGAGATTGAGATTGGACTGTTATGTTGCTATAACTAAATACAGAAACAATTCAAAATGATTTTGCTACACAATCTTAATTTGATTTGTTTCTAAATTTGAAAAATAAATTAAAAAGCCTTTCACAGAAATATCAAAATAAGATTTTATAGCATGTTGTGCTTTAACGTTCAAATTTGTTCATAATGGAAATTATTTAAATTATTATGTAATATTTAAGCGTGATTAATTGTTTCAAATCAAAGATATCTTGTGCTTTTTAAATTAGTTTTATATACAGATAAAGTCATTTTTAATGCAGAATCAATCAGAGGAGTTGTTCTTCCAACGACTAGTTTCAACATTAGATGGTTAAGATTTATCTTTCAAGGATCCAACGAATAGTTTCTAAAAGATACATATATAGAAACAATTTCAAGTTGAAGAAAGCAAGAAGAAGGAAAAGATAAATATCATTACACAATACATTGAAGAAATAAAGTATTTACTGAGTGTCTACTGTAAATCTATTATTGAGAGCATATAGAGTTTTGGGTTGTACGAAACCATTGTGTAATTCTTCATCATTGTGAAGTAAACATTTGTGAGCTTTCATTGTTCTCTCTTTCGAGAGTGTTTCTTTCAATTTTGAGTGGTCTTGATCTCAGGGGAAGATTGAGACTGGTATAACCCGGAGAGGTTTGTGTACTCGTTGTAACCTAGAGAGGTCTGTGTGCTTGTTGTAACTATTTACTGAATAGTGGAATCTCTTGAACGGTTTATTCAAGGGAGAACTGGATGGTGGTTTTTGCCTTAGACGATCTTGTTTCGTGATTTTTGTTTACAGCGAATTGAGTTCAGGCTCCATTCAATCCCCCTTTTGGAGCCAGTTGTTCCTACAAGTTTAATAAAATACTTCAATACCAAGAAAACTTGCCTCGCTCAACTGAACTGTCCTTGCTTAAGCAAGTTTGTTGCTTTAATTTCCCTCATTTTGTTATTGACTCTCGCTTAAGACTAGACTTTTGCAATTATTTCTCCCATTGACTCCTGCTCAAGATGAAATTTCTAACTTAAGAAAGACTCCCATTCGAGCTAAAATTTATTGCTTGAGAGAGAATATTGCCCATATTAGTTTCATCTTTAGATTTCTTCAATTTCTTCCTAATTTTCCTTTCTTCAACAATACTTTTTAGAATATTTATAAACAAAACCGAAGTCATGTAGAAGAACCTAATGAAACATACAAGTTTTATGTAAATATTGCATGCAATACTTTCTCAAAGTTTCTAAATGCTTGCTGTAAGAGTCCACTTTTTAGACTACTTTAGAGTGATATGTTCACCCTAAAAAGCTACTACATTTGGATCATTGCCATTGTTATTTGCCATAAAATGACTATAAGCTTTTGGAGTCTAGTCTATTTCATAGAAGAAATCAGAGTTAGTTTCAAAACTACTTATGGTATATATTCCCTAATAGGCTTTAGTCTTGTGATATCTACAATCTCGATAAGAATATGTGTTATAGGACCACATGGAAGTTCAAAAGCACATAATCTTTATCCCAATGATGGAAACAACTAATAACATTGGCATATCAAGAGTGATGGTACTAAACTTAGCTAAATCAAGTCATATATTCTCAATTTCTTCCATTGATCAACATAATAGTTTCCACTCTTTCAAGTCAAAACCAATAAGCTTCTCGTTTTAACACTAGGGCACAACAAAACATGTTAGTAGTGTTCTCTAGAAAGCCAATCCTTACCTTTTTATCTTGGATATGACTTAAACCTTCATTTGATGGAAACAAATCTATGATAGATTCTAAACTAAATTTAGCCCTAAAAGGACATGTGAAAGCATAATGATGGTTTCTTATAGAGAAAAAGGAAGAAGTACCTTTGTCGAGGTTGTTCTCTTGAAGTTTTCTTCCATACATAGCTACGATTCAAACTGACAACCATTTAAAGTTAAGGAGTGGAAGAGAAAGCCAAGAAAAGGGCACTAAATAAAAGTTAAGGAGAAAATGATGGTTGCATAGAAAACATAGAGACTAAACAAAATAGTAATTCACTACCTGGGGCCTTTTCAAAGAGTTTTTTTTTTTTTTTTTTCAAAAAGAGGTTATGAAAAAATTTTGGTTTTCAAAGTTTTTTGAAATTTAAAACAAAATACGTTAAAAAGAATGTAAGGCTAAGCTAAACCAAGAGGGGAGGGGGTTTGATTGGTTTTAAATTTTTTTTAAAAAGATTTACTATGGCATTAGTAAATGCAATTGACTATGGTATTAAGATTGATAAAGATTGCATACAAAAGACTTGTATAAGAGTAATTATGAAAGATAGAGAAAGAGAGAAAGATTACACAACATTTATGCTAGTTCAGATCACAATAGATCTTACATTTAGTCTTAGTTATTCAATCTTATAATAGCTAAAATTCACTATCTTTATATAATACAAGCACTAAACACATCCAAAACATATACAGAATAGGAAACACAACCAAATCAGCTTCTGAATAAAATCAAGGAGGATATGTCATCTCTTATATCACACCAAGAGAAAACAACAATTCAACCCTTCAACACTTATGAAGAAACAAATTGGAATAAATCCAACAACACAAAAATGAAAAGATGTTACTAGTTACATGGTAGAAGCATTCTTACAACAGTAATACATAACTTTTCTATTTCTTTGACACAATCAAGATAGAGTTGAAAGAATTCTTGATAAATCTTGTAAACACTCTTGAAACATATCAAGAACAATTTAATCGATCACATAAAAACTTAATTTAATAGATTAAAACAAACTAAAACTTTTTTTTGACGTATTGTAACCTTTTAAAATAATTTTTATGGTTAATATTAAGATTAAATTGTGTACTAAACTGAAATCTTTCTGATTATCATATGTGTAAAAACACATATAATGATAATGAAAGTTATAACATACAATACATCTTTAATATTATTTTCTTCCAACACCGTCATCAAAACATTTTCTCTAAGACTTGATTTATTCTTCAAGTTCTATAAAATAAAACATAATATGTTGTTATACTTTTTTTTAACCTTCCCCTTCTTTTTTGAGATAAAATCCTGAAAATTTAATGATGATGAGTCAATGATAATGCGAATAAAAAAATATATAAGTTTATAATATTAAAATTTATAATATTTCTTTTAAAAAAATTTATCTTTATAGTCTAATAAAAATTATTTAAAAATAGAAGAATGATGAAAATGGTCGAAATTACAAGTTGTTGATAAGAAAACTAAAAAAAGGATCATAATATTAAACATGGGTTGATAAAAATAAGAACCTTGAGAAGATGTATAAAAAAGAGACTATTTCAAAGAATTCGATTTTGAGAAATAGTAATTGAAGGGATCAGTTCGATAAGCCAGTTACACAAAAGTTATAAATTGATAAATGTGCCATAAGAAAGCTACTGAAGCAAAATAAGCGTTAAATGAATAGTTATTTACTCTACATAGTTACCTTATAGTTACCTTATAGATAGAACATAGTAGGCATATTAGAAAAAGGAGAATACATTTGTAATACAAAAACACTTCTATAAACGCATCCCAAAGCAAATTGGCAATAAATAAAATGATTTGTTTTGTTATATGTTTCTTCAAACTTTCTTTTCACTTTAAGTTGTTTCTTATCCTGTAGACTTTATATTTATATTTCTTGTTTAAATTTCTATTACATAAAAACCTTAAATATACTTAAATATAATTACAAGGAATTGTGTTAATTTTAGGTACTACATGAATTGAAAAAAAATAGTAAATTGCTATTGACCATGGTAAAAGAACCTATTAAAGTTTATATTTAATAGAAGGCTTTATAAAAAAAATCGTCTGCTTTGAAATAAAATAAAATTATTACATTTAAAATTTTATCAATCCAATTTTAAAATTTTATTATCTTTAATTACTTGATAGAGTTTTGAAAAGACAAACTTAATTTTAATAATTTAAAATATATCAATTATATGTGATCAATAAAAAATAAAATAGAAAAATTACATTAAATTAAAACTAAAATGCTAAAAATTTTACAAATATAAATTTATTCACTTAAATTCAAATAAATTTCTTCCAAAAATAATTCTAAACTTTTCATTCATCTAAACTTAGATGAAAAATTTAATCATATTTTAAAGGAAAGAAATAAAAAACTATTTATTTTTAAATTTGAATAAAATACACTGAAGATTAAATACAAAAGTATTAACCTAAAGGTTCAGTTCATACATATGGGTAGATGTTTTGAATTTTATCATTTCTAATTTATTAATTAATTTATGTGAGGTATATTATAACATTGATATTACTTCTTTATGAATTTAATATGAGTTATCTAATTAAGTGAATCAATTATACTCTCAACATAAGATCGATGAGTTTTATAATTAGAATTTTTTGGTTTATTAAAGGATGATGGAAACACAGATTATAAATCCTAAGGTATGGTTATGGTTCTTGTAGCATTAAATCAAACAATAGTCGAGTTCTAGCAAGAAATAGAAATATAATTACAATTAAAATAGACCAAAATAATTTATATAATATTAAATAGTAACAATGACATGCCTATGGTATGCCCAAGAACACGCCACTGACAAAAAATATGGAAACGATAAAAAATCAATTTTGCATGCTAAAATTTATTATGTATGTTAACTACAAAATTTATTATAGTACGTTAACTATTTTAAAATACACTTTGTATACGTTTAAGTTCTTTGATATTTTTAATGAAAATAATATCATGATAAAAATTCCCTACTACGAAATAAAGACTTGAAGCAAATCAAAGAACCTAATTTAAATAGTGATTTGAAAAAAGAAAATAACATAGAACATTTGAAAATGATAAATTATTTTTGTTTCTTGAGTCGCCGACCCAAAAGTTTGATTTACAAAATACAATGTAATTTTCTTAGAAGCGATAGTATTTTTTTAAAAATAAAATATTAATAAAAAATAATTATTTTAAAATATTTCTGTGCAAATATTCTGTCGATTAAGAGTTAACGCCTAGGAGAAAATAAAGAGCCAAAAATAGAGTAAATGGTGGTATTTCACGTAAATTAGAACAAAATAGTAATAAAATCAATAAGTAAATAAATAAAAAAAAAACTACCCGTGATTTTGTTTTGTTTTTTTATATTAAGCTATACTTGATTTAACAAGTTATAGATAAATGTCTTAAAAACACTGGAATTCAACCAGTATTATTTTTGGTAAAGAAAAACTTGAGGGTGAATTTCCTTTTTTCAAGAAATTTATTAGGGAATCAATGCAAATATATTGAAGAAAACATTTTTTTTTTAATTATTTTAGTGGAACTTTCCAAGTGGTGCAAGCCACACGCCGTCAAAGTCTAAGCCAGATATATATGATCAATTCGAAGACTGATATATATATATATATATTTATTTATTTATATTTATATGCTGCAGTCCTGAAAAGACCAAATTCTGGCGTTTTACTTCTCTGAATTTTCACCTGATGTCAATCTTACACGTACGCACACAGAAGTCACACGTGTAACCTTAATTTCAATGAAAACCTGATGTCTGCATGCGATGTTTTTTCGATTTTCACGAAATTTAACAAACAGATTTTAAAAACCAAAGGCATTTCGATTAGTCATAAATCAATTGGGTTCTGTGGTAATAATAGGACAACAAGTCGAATGACCATAGAAGAAAAGTCTCATACTAAAAAATTAATATACATCCATAATTCCTATCTATGTCACAACAATCTTTTTCTATACAGTGTAGTTCAGAATAAGAGCCAAAACTATTTCAGACCCTTTAAGGATCTGATTTCTTGGGGCTTGAAATTTGATCTCTGTCGAGTCCTTGCAACCCTCCGATCAATAGAAAACCCAAAATTCCACAAGAAAAAAGGAATAGATAGAAGAAGAAAAAAAGTGGAAAAATTGAAGAAAATGAAAGAACTCCTATGTATGTGCTTAATTATTAGGTGTTGAATCCACCACTGCGTTGTGCCTCTTTGAAGGACCCGAAGGTGGCACAGGCCCTTTGGGGAAGAAGTTGAAAACCATGCTGTGGTATGGAAGATCATGGTTTCTATGCTCTCTTCTTTGATTAAGCTTCATGGTTTGGCCTGGTCTTGTTGCATCACAGGAACCAACGAGCAGCAAGCAAACAAAAAGGAGAACAAGAGATAGGGTTTTGCATGAGGATTTAGAGGAATGATGATTTGCCATGGAGGGAAAGGGCAAAGGGTTGTGTTTGGTTGGTGGGTTTTGATTGTGGAGAAGGTTTGGCTTGGTTGCTATGAAGGGGGTAGGTTTGAGTTGGGTTGTTGAGTTCTTTGAGAGAACTTCAATGTTTCACTTGTGGGGTGGGGGTTTTATATATGTGTGTGGTTGCATGGGGAGCATGGGAAAAGTTAGGCAAATGGGATGGTGAAGAGTGGGAAATTTGAACAAGAGAAGTGAGGTACACGCTAGAGATGTAGAATATAGAGACTATTGTATTTGTTTTTTTTAATGTCAACGCAAGGTTTAGGAAGAAAAAAATAATAATAATGGTTTTTATAAGAGTATTTGGCGCCGGCTACGCAGGATGTTGGACTTACAATACCAATTTTCTCACTTGGGTACACGGAAATTTCTTATGTTTTGGTCCACGAAAATTGTTTTCGAGAAAAACACACGAAGCGTGTCATTGTGAAAAATTGAAAACTTGGCACATGTTGGATCGTCTACAATATCTGATAAGAATGATGGATATTATCATAGGTGAAGTTTCTCCCTTTTTTTCAATTCATGAAAATTAAGTGTATTTATGAAAGTTAATTAGGAGTTTAGAACTATAGAACGTAACTTAACTTGTTCAATCTGTTCTTATCCAAGTTTTTTATTTTTTTATTTCTTTCCTTTCGGTCTTGTGATCAGATCTTAAATCTAGTCTCACACGGAGGAAATTTTGGATTCTAGTACGGCAAGTATGGTTTTATGAAAGGTGAATAGGGTGTGATGAATTTTTTGAAGAGTGGCATGAGATGGGGTTTATAATTTGATGCCACTAGTGTGAAAAATATGGATAAAATGGGTGAGATAATGGGACGAAGCCAAAACTGTTGAAGCCTATCTACATTTGCAACTCAATGGGTGCCAAAATCTCCACTTTTGGTAAGATGGAAAAGGCTTTTGGTGAGTGAATGGCATTAATTATTGGCATTTTTGTTGTGGGCGAAAAGGAAAGAAAGAAGTGAGAAAAATGTACTTTATGATGGTAGAGTGTTGGCTGTTCATGATTTGGCAAATTGTGACAATAGTTATGGGTTCATTATTGGGGTATTTGTTTGTTGGAGAAATTAAATAAATAAGCTTTAGGGTTTATTTGTTCAACATGACACCAATTATTTTTGTGGGTATCTTTGCGTGAGACGCTCTAATAAGGAAACACGCAATTTTTGGGGTCCACTCTTCTTGTACATTAGTCTTATTATTGACACTGATAGATTTTTGGATTGGTAGGTAACATTATAACAATTAATATCAGGATCATCTTTCTATAATGTTTCTTTCAATATGCACTATGCTCCTCCCAAAATCTTCTTTTTCCAAATCAAAATCAATTATTTCTATTTCAGAGTGCATCGATTATCTCAATTATGACCTAGATAAGATCAATTAAATTACAATCAAATTATTATAATGTTTAGGCTATTATGTTTTTAACTATTTTTAGCTGAATAACAAATTTGTTTGATCCAATCATTTTTTTCACCCAACATGCACATATTTTCAAACGATGAAACTGTGTTTTTTCTCATATAATCAACCTTTTAAAAATGTTGGAAATTAAATTCTTTCTCAATTAAATGTCTTCAAAATTCTCTTTTAAATATATTTTTCACACATTATTTTCTCAACTAGTTAAAGCAACAGAGTTAAAGATACCAGGACTACCAAGAGTTTCCCATTATCTTTAACTGCCATTATTTCATTGTTATCTACATATAGATGTTCTTACTTATCTACTTTTTTTTTTTTTACTTTACTCTGCTTTATATTTATATTTAAATCGAATTCAATTTTAATTGTTTTTTCTTTTAAAAATAATCAACAATTGAAAATTTATATCCCAATTTAAATTATTCATTGCAAATTCAAAATATAGTTTATATATTTAATATATATTTACTTACACGTTTCTGTTATGAATTTTAATTATATAAAAGCAAACATTTATTTTACACAACACACAACCTAAAGTAGTAGTTAAATTAAAAGCAAATGTGGATTAACTATAATTATTTGTCCTTAAAGACATGTATAACATCCATAAAAAAATCACAATACACAAGCTAACTCTTTGTTTATCCAAAAAAGTTAATTTACTTTTGTGCTTAATTAAGTATCTCCAGAATCTTCAGTGGTTGAAAAATATTAATGGGCAAGCAATCCCAATCCCAACAAGTTCAACACTACATCTTTTTGCGTATTATTTCCTTGAAATAGCAATAATACTAACATTAAAATACACAATATTTGTATTCATAACTACTTAGAATTAGGTAAGTGTCTACATTTGCGGGACCAGAAATTATATTTTGGATGCCGAAGATTGGCTTTTCTTTTCTTTAAAATTTGGTCAAATAAAACACATTCATTAAACAAAAATCTTCAAAGTTTACAATGATTTTTCAACTATATAGGGATATGATCTCACTCACCAGCAAATGAACTACTTTTTTTTTTTTTTTTTTTTTTTTTTTTTTTTTTTTTCTTTTTTTTTTTTTTTTTTTTTTTTTTGTTCTCTTCCTCGTTTTATTTAAGCACAAGTAGCCTAACTTGAATTTTAATTCCATACTCAAGTACGGATATCCATGTACAACTTTGACTATTACTTAGGGTTACTATTGTGCAATTTAGGCTTAATATTATTAAAATTTAAAAGTGTGTAAAGAATCAATAGAGTGTAAATTCATTTAGCAGCAAATTGTAAGTACATTTGAGTATAAAGGAAAACAAGGAAAAATGGTCAACGTCATAGATGGCACACATTTTGAACCAAAGGGATGCGTGTGACGGCACTTTAATGGGTTGGTAAGCAATTCCAGAGAAAGAAAAAAGAAAGAAAAAGAAAGAAAAAAAGGATATTCTTTGTGTCAAATCTCAACGTGGTATTAGGAGTGTTAATGACTACGAGTTCCATGCAACTAAATATTTGGTGGGATATTTTAAGTGTTTGAATTAAACTTAACAAAAATGAATTAAACTCGTGTTAGCTCATAAGTTTATTATTATTATTATTATTGAATCCATCAACTCAACCAAAGTTATCCATTATATAAAATATTGTATATTTTTATAAAAATTATAAAGATTAAAAAAATTACATACATTAAAAACTCTCTTACCGAAATATTATTTTTAGTCTTTCATGTCAATATTTAATGAGTTTCTTCACTTTTTTCTTTGATGATAAACTCAAATTTTTCTATAGTTTTTTTTTTTAAAAAAAGAAAAAGAAAATCTTCATAAATTCGTAGCTAATGAACTAAATTTCGAATGCCTTTCATAAATGCATATATTTTTTTTTTAAAAAAGTAAGACTTGATTATTTAATCAACATATTTGATGAATTCGGTGCATATGAACATCCCTAAATATAATGAGTAATTTGAGTGAAATTGAACTTAATTGCTTTAAGTAAAATGGTGATTGAAAATCACGACTCAATGAACTTTTCTTCCTTTTTTATCACTTTAATCTATAATTTACAATAGAAATCTAACAGCTTATTTTCTAATTGAGTCATGATTTTCACTATTGAGGTTACCACTTTGGTGAGTCTTACTAGGCTTAATAAACGATGATTTGGGTCCAAGTTTCTGTTTGCTGATTATGTGCTCTGATGGGTCATTTGAATAGACCCCTGACTAGTATTTGAACAAATATTCCTTAGTAATAGGACACATATTATGTGGACTGTAGCATATTCTAGTCTTTAATATGTTCAAAGAAAGGAATAGAAATCAATTCTTGATGTGAACTTTCATTATAACTTCCAATAACTCACTCACTAATATATTGTATGAGTCACTCTTATAATTTTATAGACATTTAATGAATTTTTATATAAAAATAGAAACATATAATTATATTAAAAATAAAATATTTTTATATTAAATGAATAGTGATTAATTTCCAAAATAAAATGTACCACATATTTTATTTAACTTTTCATATGCTATTGTCTATTATTCAATTTATGTCCTTGAAAAATTATACGCACCCAAATGTTTATGTTATTACAAAAAAACAATTGCACTTCTAGATTTTTAATAATGATTATCTAATTGTATTTCTTAAATTTAAATACTCTTTTTTATTATTTCTCTCTTTGGACTGACATCACCTAAGAATAAATTAAATAAAAATGAAGTATTTTAGGAATATTCAAACCTTTATATAAAAAGTGTTACCAAAAAATATTAGTACATAAAAGTAAATTATTCTTCAAAAAGTTGGCATTCCCAATATAAATCATAAGCCAATTTTCTTTTATGTACCAATCATTTTTCTAATTAGAACAAAATAGAAAAAACCTAAATCAGGTGTAAGGATCATAATTGTCTACAGCATTAATTTCTATTAGATCTTTATTGTCATCCAGTCTACTCAAAAATAAAGGTGATAGAAATACAATTATCTATATAACTTGTCTTGCCCTGAACATATAAACCATCATTTACAAAAATTCGTAAGGCTCTTTTTTAGAAAAATAATAAAGAAGAGATATTGTTTTACTCTTTAAAGCATAATTATTCTTAATGTTCTCTACTTAAAAAATTTATTTTCTTTAATAAAATGTGAAAGTCAATTATAATATATATATATATATATATATTATTTTTTTATAATTAGAATTGCTACCAATTTTAAAATCCAGATCTCTTTGTTCTTATACTAGCACAAATAGTCTTGTATTTTTTTTTAATTTATATATAATTTTGACTTTCATGATACATGGCCAATATTATAAATTTTTAGTTAATGTATTTCTGGTTGACAATATATCATTGTTTAGATTAAAGCCTACAAATACTTTTGTTCTTTAGTACTATACCAATTTTTAATTGCAGGTTCTTTATGATGTGATTTAAAAGACAGTGATATTTTTGAATCACATCAATGAAAAAGAAACATTTATGAGAACAATTTCAATCTATGTACAAAAATAATATAAAAAATGCTATACAATTAAAAATATCTTCTATGATTAGAATTGTGAGTATAATTTACTCATGTTTGTGTCATAGATAGTGTGCATTCATTTCACTGTGCAGGCATGTGTTGATTTCGGGGTTAATATTTTGGTGGTAGATTTTTTAAAAACTTTTGTTGAATAATTTATTGGATACATACAATGTGGTCAAGAAGTGATATCAATCGTTAGCAAATTATCAGTAACGTGAAATAATAGATGATCAGCATGCCGTGCAATTTCCTCTCTACGAGCTTGGGTTGGGTGGGAAATAGTCACATAAGAGAGAGTTCAACTAAGGGCTTTTCAAACCATTACATTCCATGTGAAAGTTCTACTTTAGCTACTTTTTCTAATCCAATAATTCACATGAGAAATCTCAAATGTTTTGCTTCTACCTCTTTTTAGAATAGAGTTTGTGGTTCTTATTTGTTTTCCTTCCCCACATTTAAAATCAATTATAATTTATTTTATAATTTGTGATTTTGATCTTCCTACATTTTTTTCATTATTTTAGTTTTTAAATTTGTAAAAGAATCACAATTTTAATATCTGTATAGTTTCATCTTCTTTGAGAGTAAACAATTTATTCTCACTTTTATAAGTTAAGTAAACATGTTTTGGATTTAATTGTTATCCTAAAGTGTTAAAGTTCCATGTTTAAACATAATATTAGATCCAGAAATATTGAACTATTTATAGAAGTAAATTATCTAGTAATAGATGTTTAGAACTTAATTGTTTTTTTATCTAGTAATTATACATTTGTTAAGTTACTCACATTTCTTTTTCATTTCTAATTAACTTTTAATCATCTTGTTGTGTCAATTACACAAGGATTATTTATATGCATTGTGATGCAATTGAATGCATTACGTAATACAAGATGATTTTGATTTATTTTAGTTTTTGTGATTCATTCTTTACACAAGGATTATTTATATGGATTGTGATGCAATTGAATGCATTATGTAATACAAGATGATTTTGATTTATTTCTAGTTTTTGTGATTCATTCTTTGTTCATAATTTTCATTTAACCTAATTTGTAGTTACATTATATAGTTCTTTTATTGTTTTTGAGCTTATTTCAGTACTTCATTCATAACAAACTAGTATTATAATCAATTTTAATCTCTTTCCATATTTGTTGATGATAAATTCTTGAAAGTATATAGATATTACTTTTAAGACTTAGAACTTTTAATAAAAACAACCATTTCAACATAAGGATTTTGTTCAAGTAGTAAGGTATGTGGTCACTACTCTTAGAGAGTATGTTATAAATAGATATGTGTATTCTAGAGATGCAAGAAGAGAAAATTTACTCAATAATTTTTCTTTCTCTATGAGACAATGTTCTTTATGAGGTTATTCAGGAGAAAATTTCAATAGCATTGTAACTAAAGCTAGAGAAACTATTCATGAAAAAAATCTATTTGTCATAAGTTATTGTTAAAGAGACAATTCTGATTACTATAAACAAATGTCTGCTACTAAAAACTCATCTAGACGAGTCTAATTCAATTTTGATGAAACAATGGGACACAAACCCGAAAGTAAAACATAATAATGAAATAATATTCAAAAGACCTCTCTCACCAACCTATGAGAGCTTAGAGAATTCTTTGAGTATAAGAAAGGAATGCATCACAGATGAAGATTTTAAATCGAGCCTCTATACAAGGGAGATTTACTAAAAGAAATTCTTGATTTACCTATGAATTACTACATACGGATTTCTATCTGAGGTAAATTTAGCTATGGATTTTTTTGTAAGTAATTACTTACGGATTCAAATTCGTACGTAATTACATACAAATTTAAATTCATAGGTAACTTACCTATGAATTTTTTCGTAAATAATCTTAATAATTAATTTTATTACAATTATTATTATTATTATTATTATCAATAATATTAACATTATTATTATTACTATTAATATTATTATTGTTAATAACATTAGTAATATTATTAATATTATTATTATTATTAACATTATGTAATTAATAATATTATTTTTATTACATTTAATATTATTTTTATTAATTTTATTATTATTATTATTAAAATTGTTAATATTATTAATATCATTAATAATAATATAATTATTATTAATATTTTTAATAATATTTATTATCATTACTAATTTTTAATATTAATATTAATTTTATTAATAATAATAATATTATTAATATTATATTATTAGTGTTATTATTCATATTACTTTTGATATTATTTTTATTAATTTTATTAATATTATTACTATTGATATTAATATTATTATTAATGATATTTTTATTAACATTAATATTATTTGTAATGCCCTAAAAAATAGTTCCAGAATACAAACCAACCTAGAATCTAGCTTTAGAGATAAATAAGACAAAACCTAAATATTGTTTTAACATAAAAGTTTAAATAAATAGAAAAATCATAAACTTTTTCTAAGAATATACTATGATTTATTTTTATAGAAACTACCAACTCTCTCTCTAAAATGTTGTTTTTCTCCTTTTCTTTCTGTTCTCTCTAAAATTACACTTTCTTTTCTTATCAAATTGACGATTAGAGGTCACCCCTAAATTTTGAACAGAGTTAGGTTGCCGATGATTTTTAGAACTCCTTTGTGTATCTCTACTCTATAGAGGTAAGGGAAGCCAATTTCAATATTTTTAATAAATATTGTAATTAGTTGTTTTGTTAAGTATGAATTTGATGAATTTGAATTAAACAGAATGAATGTTTATCTATTATATAATGGAGTATCAATATTTGTGAATGATTGTGGTGTGTGATCGAGACATAGTATCTTTAGAAAAGGAGATACCTGTGTTGATATTGTTAGGATGTACATTGTTTGGGGATTTGAGTAGGATGTACATTGTTTGGGGATATGAGTTATTGTAAAGATGTGATAATGGTAATGTGATATATGAGATGAATTATGAAAGCTTGATTTGTTGTAGTTTGGTTCATATAGAAATTTAATTTATGAAAATATATTTTTTAAAACTTTCTAGCTTACCCTTCTTTTTGTGTGATGTTTGTTTTGTTTTTAAATTTGTGAATGATTGTGTATTACATGTGAATAGAGGATTTGACAGGTAGTGTGACTCCTTAGTGAGTTGATGGAGAATTTTTATTATATTTTATTTTGGGATTGTATGAAGATATTTTTATTAAATCTTACGTGGAGAAGTATATTTTGAAATAAATGATGAATGTATGGATATTTATATTTAGGTTTATTATATAATTTCTATGCTATGTTGGCCAGAGGTAGGTTGATAGTTGTTCATATTGTGATGGCCATTTTGGGAGTGGTAGTCCTCATGGTGATGCTTCTTCCATTATACCCTTCACTATATTTAACTTTCCCTTGACTTTGCATTAACTGAGTGAACATATCTCTTATTTTCTCCAATACTCTATTTTTTTTATTTCATTTTCTCTTAGTCTCCTTACTTCTTCTCTCAAGTTGATATCCTCACCGTTGTCCCTAACTTCCTTTCTCACAAATGAATGTGAATTATCACTCATTTTTTGTTTGAAAAGATTTCCACAAGATTTTTCAAAATTTTCACAAGAAATGAGTGATAAAAGGTTTTCACAAATGATTTTTTTCTTTTTTGTGAATTTTTCTAAGAGATGTTGATAGCTTTTCCAAGTAGACTTCCAGAAAAGAGAGGCGGTTTACAAGTGAAAACTCTTAAAAACCAAGTATTTCCTAATCAGAGTTTTCCTCATATTATTTCCACCAAATCTCTTAGTTTAAAAATTAAAAAAAAAAGTGACTAAAAGATGTGTATGCAATAGTCCTAGAGACCTAAAACAAAAGGTGAAAAGCAAGTAAAGACATTAAATGAAAGCAAGAAAACTAGACGAAATTCTAAGTGAAAATGCAAGTGACTTTTGGAGCCCCTTGACTCACTCCTACAACTAATTGAAAACTATAGCAAAGACATTTTTCCAAACCAAAAGTAAAAAGAAAAAGGAAATACAAGAAAATTTTTGTGACAAGAAAAGAAAGCGAAATAAAGATGCTTGTGGCTCGAAGTGCTTCTTGATTATTTTTATTTTTTTGTCTCCCTTCTCTAGCTTACTCTTGAGCAAATTTCAATCCAGCCGCTCTCCTCAAGTGTTTGACTCTCCAAATTACTTCTTTTTTCTCAAAGCCTTCAAGAGATCATCTTCTATTATCTCAATCACCAAGACCTAACTTGCCACCTTGGAAATGGTGAGTTTCCAACTAGACTTCTTAAGGAAAAGTCAAGTTTCACACTTAAAGAATAAAAGGCAATAAAATTCTGAAAAAGCTCAATTTGGAAAGGTTGATATATTAATGACAAACTCAAGGGAGATAGAAGAAATTCACAAGAAAAAAAATAAGGCACAAAAAAGATAACACTTCAAAAGCAACCTAAAAATGGTTTTAGATTTTGGAAAACAAAAGTGAAATTTAACGTGAATCAAAATGATAAAATATTTTGCAACACTTCCAATAATTTCTAGCAAATATTCACACTTAAGAATGCTTCACAAATCAATCCAAGTCATGTAGTCAACTTAAAGTGAAAATAAAAACATTCAAAAGTGTTACTAGTGTGTGTATTGTTCTCTTTTCTATCCGTTTCTTTTTTCAATATTTTGGCCTTTTCTCTTTTTTTTTTTTTTTTTTTTTTTTTTTTTTTTTTTTTTTTTTTTTTTTTTGGCCCAATGATGTTAAACAAACATTCTACACAACATACAATTTCAAGTACAATTTTCTTTACAATTTTCATCTTTCGAGGATGTTGATTCAAATTGACACTCAAAGAGACCTATAAGGTGACTTGTACCTTTACTAAAGATTTTTTTTTTTTAATTTTGCTAATGAACTAATAGAAAAATAAGAACTCAATCAATATGCAAACATTAGATTTTTTTTCATGTATTAATGACATAAAAGTATAAAAAATTCCAGACAACTTCTATGGAATATATGACATGATAAGGGCTAAACAATACTATTAACAAAACACAGAGGATTCAAAAAATAAAGCTAAGTAATTAAAGACATAAACAAACATAAGAGAATAATCTAGAACACGTGATAAAAAAATTCCGAAACATAAGATTGATTCATGACAATTGGAACAAGATAACTGAATCAATTTAAAACATGAAAAACATGGAATATGGCACGAACCTAACTAGACTCAAACAAACAAGTAAGACAAGACATGAACAAAAATATAAAAGGGAAGAAAAATACTTAGCTTTTGAAAATCCTCCAAACCCAGTTGTTCCTTAAACTTCCAACTTTTCCCCGAGTTTCAAGAGAGAAATTCAATAAGGGTGTTCACTTCCAAAGAAGGTTCCTTGGTGGTGAACTTAGGAGAAGATTATTCCCAAATGAAGTGACTTTATAAGAACAAGAAGACAAGCAAAATGCATAATCAAATTCAAGTTCAATTTCAAAGTGACTACAAGAGTATGGGTAGGCTTTTATTTTAGGCTTAGGAAATCCTAACACTTATCAGTCATAAGAGATATGAGACTAAAATGTTCAGAGTACAACTGCACTTGTAGTTTCTGCATATACACATGTTCCAAGTCTCATATTGCTCAAATCTTTGCATTTTCCAAGTGTTTATAAGCTCCTTTAATGTATGCATAGTCATGTAGCCTTGTGGTAAGCTTTGGTTGAATCCATTTTAACCTCTTCAATTAAGGTTTTAACTTCTCTAATAAAGATGGCACCTTAAGGCTCAAAACCTCACCTTGGCCTAAAACTTAGCCGAACTAAGCTTTTGTAGTTTGTTTTTAGTGGGAATAGTCTAAAATATTTATATTCTTCACTCTCTAAAGTCACTCATATGTAAGAAAATACTTGTTATATATCTTTATTTTGAAAATAGATCAGTATAAATTCTTGTATTATTATATTTCTAAGTTCTTATTTATTAGATAGTCTAATAATTTAGGAGAAATGTCTTATGACTCTCTATTTAACTCTATTTTTAAAACTTGACTAACCAATAATTTTTTTAAGATTATTATTGTAAACATATATAAATATATTATTACGGTGCTATAATTTGAAGAAAAGTTTTAGTTTTAAAATTTGATGACACAAATTCAATTTGGTAACCCAATAACGTTACATGTTGTTATCAAATTTATAGTATTGAGTTTTTTTGAGATAGATTCACTAGAGAGATCTCACAATAATAAGATCTGAGCCAAGCCCATATAAGAAATTGACACCACCTTCAACCAAAACCTTAAAACACTGAGTTTGTGGGTCTTTTTTTTTTATATGTTGCTCAACTTTCTCACTTATACTCAACATGAGGCTTAGACTTGGATTTCTAAAATGCTCCCCTCAAGTAAGAGTCCTATCCACATTGGTACATCTCCCTAGAATAGAATCATTCTTAACTACAAACACCTCACTAATAATCTTTACTTGTACTGTTATTCATCATAACGGAACACAATTGCCTAAAACCTATATCAGGAAGACTTTTGATATAGTAATTATATTGTACTTGTCTAAGATGAACAATAAGATAAACTATCAATCCTGATACCACTCATTGAATGTCACGTCCAAATATCCCTTCAAAAGACCCAACATATATTTCATGTCATTATTCATTATTACTGTTATAAACTAATATTAGATAATGATGATAATTCTTTTTGTTTAAAAACTAATCTAATAAAATCATAATCTATTTTTGATTTAGTTACATTTATAGAATATACCAAATAGGGATTTTTTTTTTAAGAAAAAAATATGTTAATGTAGATTCTACTTCTTTTATTATATATCTCTAAAGCTTTTGGTAGCACGTTAAATTAATAATTGAAATATGTATTTTAATATTTAATGTAATTAATTTTTTAAGATAAATTATTAATATTTTATAGTATATAGTTTTATTAAGAGAATTTAAGTTTTATAGTTAACTCTACTATTTAGTTTTACTTAAAATTTATTTAAATCTAACTCGGCAAATACCCTTGAATAAATTTGCAAAAAGTAATAATAAAACAATGTTATTTTTTTTTAATTTATATTCATAACATATAATCACAACATTATACATTTAACAATCAACAAATCTAAAAATAAGAAATATTTAAGTAAAACAAGTAAAAAAAAAAGGCATTAAATGGTGAACTAGTTACTATAAACTAACAAAATGTATGGTTAAGCTATAATAAAAATTGTTGGAACTTAACATTTTATATGAAAGTACAACTAAAAGTAATTCAATATCCCTTAAAATTGACTTTCACTATAAATGTCTTTACTTAACCTTTCCTTCATGACCAAGAACTATTCAATTCAATCATGTATGTAGGGTAAAACATTAATACAAAAAGAAAGTGCAAGTAGAAGAAACATGGTGACACCACATTGAAAGGAATCTATCTTAGAAGAAGATGAAAAATTGAGGTTATGTGGTAGTCCAAGTCCAAAAAGAAGATGATGAGAAGAAGCATTAAATTCTGCACAGTTGTACATTGTTTAATGCCCTGTGAACAAATGAATAAACCAATCTTGAAGAAAGAGAAGGCATCATTGTCCACTTTAACCATCAGAAGGTCCATTAAAGGCACTGTACCATTGCTTCCAGCCTATACCCATTTCATCATCAACAGCACAACAATCCCTACACCTATAGGACCATAGCTTCACCTTCACATTTCACTTTCACCCTATTAAAGTCACAAATAAATAAATAAATGCCATTGCCTCGGAAATCGAAAGGTAGAAATGCCAAAGTCTCATTCTGGATTCTGTTTCCTAATTCTCCTAACTTCACAGATGCAAATGTTCACCAAAATATGTATACATGCTACTGTGCATGAGACACATCAGACAACAACCCAGCAAAAGGACACAAAATATTAATAACAGCTATTACTGTAGTATGTGTAGTTAATTTTTCTTGTTAAGAGTGCTCACTATAATTTCCCTTCAAGGTGTAATACTATAGTAATTATATAGTTAGAATATATTTGGATGTATAAACATGTATTGAAGAAAAATTAATAAAACATTTATTGAAAAAATTAATACAGCATGAAATAATTATTCCATAAGTTAAAGTTAATTTATACATAAGAAAAAAACTCAAGATTTTAAATAAATTAATATAAAAACTTTGACAGATTAGTTTATAAAAAATATTTACTGAAAAGTTTGTCCAAAATACTTTATATCTATATTAAATTTATATATAAATATATTTTAGAATTAACGGCAACCCTAAAATTAAAATATATCATATAAAATATATTACAAAGTAAATAATATCCACAAAAACAACAAAAATATGTTTCTTTAAATTAACACATTTTCTTTTTTCAATATTATCCTTCAATTGCTACATTTATAACTTTCATTGTACCATCCTCTCTCTATTATTTTATGTCCACATTTAAAAAGAATACTCTAACTTATCTCACTGCTATTTCAATTCTCCATTTCTCAAGTTATATAGTTGTTAAAAAAAAATTAACTATATATACAACATTGTAATTTTAAACAGAAAAAAGGGATAGACAAACATTGTATTTCTAAAAGTTATATATATATATATATATATATATATATATATATACTTTAAAATCATATTTAATTATGCAAATATTTTTTAAACTTTTAATTTATTAATTAATGTTTCTAATCAAATAAATTAAAATAATTATTATCTTTACATATATTTTAAATTATTTTATTATAATTAATAATTAAAACTTAATTTATAAGTATTAATAATTTAAGTTATAACTCTACTGTATCTTTTAAATAATATAATAAAAAGGTTAACTTTTTAAGTTGTTTTTTTATTTTAATTTCAATTTAAAAGAGGTAAACTGACACCCCAATCCACTTTACTCTTGACTCACCAACAGACCAACCGAGTCAAAACAGGTAGGTTGAAAATATCAATCTCACTACCAAATTTGGGATGGCGCGTTCAGACATATTTTGCCACCACCAAAATTTTTACTGTTAACAGCAAAATTCTACCTTAAGCCCAAATTAAATCAGCAGGGACAAGAACATAAACAATGTTTGCATGATCACAATATCTATATTCACATAACAATTCAAAACTTTGTATCAATTACAACATTTATGCTGCTATTTTTCTTACATTATCTATAGCATGCTCATGGAAATTTGATTATCAATTGGATCAGGCAACAAGTCCAGGTAGTTAGTTACTAGTAACTCTTGAGGGTGTCTATTCTTTGCACAAAATACAAATAGTGAAATCCAATGATAAGTTCAATTATTTGTACGATGAAAATAAGTGTTACCAGCATACACTGTTAGGCTCTTAGCCCTTACCTGTGGAACTGTAAGGAGATGTGACTTCGAGACATTGATATTATTGTTTTGTATTCCATTTGAAGAGTGGCCCCTCTTGGTTTCTTGTTTGAACATTGGGAAAGCAAGTTTTCAGGAACTACTACTAGTGGTTACAGTTTATGAAAATCAAAGACTTGAGCTACCCTTAATGCAATTGTAATCACAAATGAATTATAGGATAGTTGTGGTAACTAATTTGTACAAATATGTTATGGCTGATAAGAAATTCATAAGTATCTCTCTATAAGTGTTTTTTGAGGATTGAAGTTTGTCTCAAGTCTTAATCCTATAAGATTCTCAAACTCAACTCATCTACACTTTCATTAAAAGAAAGATATTGTATGCAAAATCATTAAATTATATGGTAAGATGAGGCCAGCAAGCAAATTGAAAAAACACTGTCAAATTGTGTCATAACAAAATACATAAGTACTACAATACAGGTTGCTGTAACTAATACCCCTATAAAGTTAAAGCCAAAGTTGAACTACTATCTTGATTAAAGACCTATATAAGAATTTAGGAAGAGAACCATGATCAATGGAAAAGTCCACCAGAAGTGATTAGGAGCATGGCTCATAAATCCCAAAGAGGCTATGGAATGGAAAGTGTTGTTCACATTCACAGCATTTGTAATAGATTCTACCAATTTGATCTCTTGCTGGCATGGTTTTACCCCAAATGGAACATGACTTGTTGGCAATACTTCAAGAGGGAAACAAAGGTTGGGATTGTTCCAGGCCCCAAAACGTGTTCCCATTTTTCCATAAAACTCCATGGAGAATTTAAGCTCTCCTGCCAGATTGTTACCACTAACATAGAGTGCATTGAGGCAAGGAAGAGTTGATAGTTTTGGTGAAAGGTTGCCTGTGAGGTTGTTGTCACTAAGGCCTAGAAATCTCAACCTCTTCAATTCTAATATAGACTCAGGAATTTCCCCTTTCAACCCCATGTTAGAGAGATCCAAACTGACCAAGTTGTGAAGGTTTTCCCACTTTAGGCTCCTGATATCTCCACCTATTGCATTGTTGGACAAAACCATTTCCTCTAAAGAGTACATCTCTTGAATACTCAATATCAACCCACCAGAGAATCTGTTATCCCCAAGGTCCAAAAGGGTCACATTCTTAAGATAACCAAATTCTTTCAACAGATTCCCCTCTAAATGGTTGTTGCTCACATCAAGCTTCAAAAGGGAAGTTAAGCATCCAAGTGTCAAAGGTAAAGACCCGGATAGTGAATTTCTACTTAAATCAAGTATTAACAAGTTACCAAGTGCACTAAAAATATCTGGAATACTTCCACTAAGATAGTTTCCTGCAAGGACTAGTCGCTTCAACTTGTTCAGGTTGCCAATATCTGGTGGAATTTCTCCTGTTAAACTATTTCCTAATAGTACTAGTGACTGAAGCTTCTTGAGGACACCAAAACTTGAAGGAATTTTTCCAACCAGACCTGTGTTTGATCTAAACTCAAGTGATTCTAAGCTGCCAGCCAGATTTTCCCAGTTTGCATTGGGGATGGTAACCTGATGCCTGCGTTGTGATTCAAAGCATTTGAATAGAGATAGAGATTTAAGGTGCTTCAGCTCAAACAAATGTGGTCTGAATTCCAAATTTTTGGCACATCCTAGAGAATTTTCCTGGATTGGTCCAATGTTCAAGCCAGTAACATACCAAAATCCATCAAAGAGATCACAAGAAACCCCCTGCAGCAGAAAACAATACTAAATATTAATTAAACTACATTTTAAGATCATGTACTGTTTTGGAATATTTCTAACTTCTTGGTTGATTTGAAAAGAGAACATGGCTTAATAGAAAACAATATAGTGATTTCTTAATGCATGCAATATTTTACAAGGACCAGTTTCAATAATGGAAAAAAAGAAGACAAAATAACTGATATTCATACTTTGAAGCTATCATTTTTGTACAAAAGAATGTCTTTAAAGTATAATTTTGGACTGTGTATAATTGGAAAAATTGAGCCAAGTGGTTTTCTTTTCTTTTCCTATGGCTAGCTGCAGAATGTCTAGTTCACCTCACAATTCATTTGTAAAAAAGTTTCAGTGCCTCTTATACTGATATAGTAATGATCTAATAATAATTTGAAAAATTCTTGCATGCAAGGATGGTCTCATAACTTTAACCAGAAATGTTTTAAAATCTGCTACACTTTTCCACAGCACAGTATAAAGGTAGTTTAGTTGCTAGGAAAATTTTCACTATGTATAGTCATTCAGATGGGTCAAAACTGAAAAGTACCATAATAGGAGTCCAACCACAAGGATCTGGATAGAGATCTGAGCCATTCCACCAGTTACCAACAAAACCTTGAATAGTGGAGAATAGAGCATCCCTCTCAGCCTTCTCCATTGGAGCCATGTCAAGCTCTACTTGTCCATGACACCTAGCACTCAGAGAGATGATGAAGAGAGCAATGATGGCATGACCAAAAGCCTTGAAGTTCCTCATGAGTGAATTGAGTGAAAGCAGCAGTATCATGAACAGGATAAACTCAAGTGCTGATGGAGCAAAATTGATGAAACAAACACAACCAAAAGGAGGTAATTTGGCTTGAACTTTAGAGCACAATTTGCATTGTGATTTTCATGAGCTATTCACTTTTTCACATAGAAACAACATCCAGTTAAATTACAAGAAAAAGGACAGACAAAGGAGGAGGAAGAGCAGGTCACTTACTCCCCCAACAGTAACCAAGCATATCAAGACAAAACAAATACCAATGGGTCCCTACGGAAAGCTAGGGAGATATTTTAGATTTTGATAAAACAAATGGAGCTGATTCTAGCATCAGGAAAGGAAGAACAGGATCCTGAAATTGTGTTCAAAACAATGGTAGAGGAAAAGCAAATGCATAACAAAGAAACCTGACTTGTTTTCTTCCTTGTGTTTATGGAAAAGCTAAGGAAGTATATAGCTGAGATGTTATCTTAACACAGTTCTCGAAGCTCAAAGTCATAATATTAAGGAGTCTAATATGACCAGAGCTGTATCAAGTCACTGAAGGCCTATATATAAGATGAAAGCGAAATCTGGTCTGAAAAATGGCACACTCTTTCTGATTCAATTATTGAATGCCACATTATTAACATTATTATCAAGACACTCTGGTTATAGAACCAATGAAAAATATTTAAGATTTATGTTGGAGTTCCATTAGAAGTCATAAAAGAGTATATATGTTGTTTTCTTGTTTGATTCTTTAACCAATACCGTAGGATTTTTCAATTAATAAAAGTTTTATTCAGTATCAATATAAAAACTTCCAACACATTAAGAATAGATGTGATTTTTAAGGAAGTACAAAACTTAATTACACTTAGAATACATAAACTACTTACTTACACTTAGAATACAACAAATTTGAACATGTGTTGTTAGATTGGTTAAGGGTATTATGAAAAATTAAAAGTATTATTTTGGTAGATGGGTGGAGAAAACAGGTATTAGTAGGGGACCATCATGCATGCAAAAAATGAAAGGTGCATGTAAGTGCATGCAAGACAAAGTAGGCTTTTATCTGTTATTGCCTTGTTGTCTTGTTCTGTGGTGGTGGCCTGGGGGGTTTTAACAGCCCTCTGAAACTGCAGAGGGTAAAAAGGACAAGAGATCACAGTGCCTTTGAAAAGTGAAGCTAACCATATTGCTTCATTGCATTGCATTGCGGTTGGATGATGAGGACCACATTATTTTGTACCAAAAAAACCACTTCATAGTCTTTGCATATGCTCAAAATTTGTAGTTTGGGGTGTCAATGCAATTCCTGTCTCAGCAAAAGGAGAACAAAATTGACACTAATAGTATTATGGATTTGGTGTTTCCCATGCCTTCTGCAGCATTGTTATGTGATTTATTTAACTTTTTGGTAAGTTGTTGCATGATTTATAAAATGTAAATAATCATTGAGTGCCTCTTTATGCTAAGGGAGAATTTTTGCTTTATTACATTTTCACATAAAAGGAAAATTTTCATGTTTTTATTTGAGTACCTTTGCTTGAATCCCTTGATAATAGTTCTAAAACAAACCTTCTAAGTGGTATTTTCATGTATGCTTGAAGTACAAAACCAAAATACTTATACCAACTCAGGTAAATTTAAAGCCCTGCAAATATTGGATATGGTTTTGTTCTTTTGTAACTTAATGATTTTGCAGTGATTTAATTGGCTACTTTTGAATTCGTGTGGATTGCTAGTTTTTATAAAAAATAGTTCTACATCATTATATTGAATTGCAGGTTAGGTAATGAGTAATAACTATTGCTTTCTTTATAACTATTTTATAAATTGTTTCAAACTATATGTGAGAATTAATTTTTGTGAGTGAGTTTAATGGTCTGATAAAATTTTAGTTATTTTAGAAAAAAAGTGGTTAAAAAAAAAAAAAAACAAAGAACCCTCTTGAATAAATAATTGAATTAAACACATTGAATAATGACCTGGGTATAATATTTGACTTCACATCCTTCATATTTTAATTCACGTGTATACGAAAAAAAAAATGTAACATACAATCAACAATAACTTCATCAATGTAAATTTAATAAAAATAATTATATTAATTATTTTTTAAAAAAGAATGAAATTGAAAACTTTTAAAAAACAGGGATAAAGAATAAAGAACTATTATTTCTTTTATCAAGTGTTTATAAAGTAACAAAGTTGTCCAATAATGAGATAGAGAAAAGACAATAAAAAACAGAACAGGTTAAGGAATCCTATCTAGGCATGAGTTAAGGCCAACTTGCAATATGTTAAGGCCTAAGCCTAAAATTAGGCTGACAAGTCGTTTTCTTCCCTATGTTTTTTTCTGGCTACCCTCTCGTGAGTAATTGAAGATAGCACAGACAAAAGAAAAATAATTAATCAGTGCTCATAAGTATGGAATTTAATATATTTTTTTTCTTTTACTTTAAACCCAAGTACAATGTTATTCAAATTAAAGTTTGATCACTTAGTTTGATTAGCTTTTATAAACTACAATTAAGTAGAAAAAACAAACCAGTAACACTTATATTAATATTACGTTACAATTTACTATGGTTTAGTAAGTATTTATGTTAATGTTAACTAAAATTAAACTTGTATGAAATTAATTTTATAAAATTGGTTTTAAAATAAGAATATTTATGTTCGATTGTATTTTATTCTATTTATTTTTTAGTATTTTATCTAGCGCGAAAGTTATTTATGTTTGTTTAATTTAGAAAAAAAAGTGAAACAAATAGAAATAAAGAAATGTATAGTGAAATCATGTTTAAGTTGTTCAGTAGACAACAAAGTAAAGAAAAAAAAAACTTTTTTTCTCTGGTTTAATTATATAGATTGATAGGGAAAAAAATGCATTTAAATGCAATGGTATAAATATTCCTAATTAAAGTAAGTTGTGTAAATATGATTTAGTACTTCTATTAAAAATAGTTTCTGTAAAAATGGATAGCTTCTTGAGAGACATATATATGTTTTTAGATTTATTTCCTTTATTTCAAGTACAAAATAGAGGAACAGTGTGGTTTAAATTTTTTCTTTACTTTTTTTTCCTCTATTTTTCTATCATATAAATCATCATATTAAAATCTTAAAATCGTTTCATCTCGAATTTTCAAAGTAAAACCAAAAAATATGGAATGTACATTTTTATATGATTTTGAACAATTTAATATATTTTTTTTTAATAAAACATGTTAGACATTATTTTGAAATTTTAACATTCTTCAACTTCAAAATTTAACTATCATCTATTCTTATATGATAAGATATAAAATAGAGAAAAAAAATACAAAATATGAATATCAAACCAATTTTTTTTCCAAGAGAAAATCTATTAAAAAAAACACAATTAACCTAACAAAACCTAAACGTTAAGATTAAGTTTCTAAAAAAATCATGTTTTGGATGAGAAAAAAATTTATTAAATCAAAAGAATTTAAGTGTCTTGTTTACTTCGATATTGATTAACAAATCAACATATCTATTTTTCCATTATAGAAAATATGAGAAATCTTAAATTTTACATATTTGAATATATGAAAGATTTTGAACTAGCAAGCTCTAGTAATATTATGTACCTTTTGGAAAGCTTGACAAACAATAAAATAGTCACATTCCATCTGAACCCATCTAAAGTTCCTGACTTTGAGAATTTCAATAGTCAGCATTCTAACAATTAACTTAACAAAACACACATTCCTAATACCCAAATACGCTAACCCTGTTTGTATTCATCTCTACTACCTAAAATACCACCACCAACAATGCCATCGAGACAACCGCTATCAGCCCATCAATGTTTACTTTAATTCAGCCAACCAAAGTCATCAACATGCTAACTTAAATAGCTTTTCTTGTATTATTCTGAACATAAAAGAATTTTAAATAAGTTATTTAGTCAAATCATTATCCATGTTCTTATTAGAGCGATTACCTATCATGTTAGTATTTTATTGTATCATACCTAAAGCATAATGAAAGAATTTCTAAGATTCAAAAACATTCACATAATATAAAATACAAAAATAAGGTGAATTTCTCACACCTACCACTAATTAAGATAAAGGATATAATATCCTCTCTAAAACTACATTAGGATCCAATAAAAATATGATGCAACCAAGACCAAAATCTGAGAGCAAGAAAGAATTTAAAGAAAAGATGAGTGGAACTTTCCTTTATCATTTTACACAAACAACATATAGAACATAAAGATATCCCACGGAACTAGTTGTTGCGTTAAAAGAAAATTTATTGTTGGAACAACTGGATCTAGAAAGAGGTTGAATAGAGTCATAGACTCTTTTTGCTAGCAACTAAACTATATCGTCCAACAGACAAACAAAACCAACCACACACAACAAATATATATTCGTTCACCCAAACTCACATACTACATCAAATTCTCTCTTAAGATGACTTCTTGAGAGGTTTCACTAATTGATTCAATGATTACAAACAAGTATACAAACCATTGTTGGTTAAAACGAGTACACAAAATCAATCATGTTTATTCCATCTTAATTTCCCCTAAGATTAAAACCCCAAAACAAGAATTCTGAAAGATAGGACAAATTAAACTCACTAGGTTGACTTCACAAACTGAAGGACTGTAGGGATTATAACTCACATATAAAGAACACTAAGAAGCTTACGAATATTAGAAAGTTGTATAACACTTGTGTGTATATGTGCATTCTTCTTCTTTATATTGATTCCTTTATATAGAACTTTGAAGATAATTGTTGCTTGATCACATTTGTTATGACATGATCTTTTTTAATCAACTTTGTCAACAACGTTGTTATAGCCTTACATTCCTTAATGTGTACTAACTAGAAGTTTGATAAGGAAAGCTTGGATATGTTGGAGATTTTGACTTTTCTTTGTAAAAAAAATTTCAAAAACAAAAAATGAAAATAAGATGGAATTGCAATTAATAGTGTATTATATTTCTTTAGTTTCGTTTTTTATGTCTAATATAAATGTTGTAAGGTATATATTTTCTATATAAAACTTGTTCCGATTACAATGTAAATATATAGTTTCATTGTTACTAAAGATTTTTTTTTTGTTTTATCTTCTAAAATATTTGTTGTTATGACTTTGATTACGTGTTTTAATTTAATCTTAAAGAAATAACTATTATCAGATAATCTGATTATGTATTTTGGTTATCATAAAACATATATTAGAGGGTTCATATGAATATACCATATTATGAAAAATAGAAAACACAAGAAGAAAACACAAGAAGAGGGAGTTGAATTGTGCTTTAAAGATTCTTTGAGTCGTAAATATCTTATGGAGATGTTAGCTACTCAAGCAATAGTTTTGTTTGTCAACCAATCTATCACTAACTTTTTAGCATATATTACATTTGATGTACCATGATAGACGTAACTTCGTAATTTCGTTGATCCACTTGTTTGATTATTTTCGAAACTAATTTTCACATTGACTCTTCTTCTTAAGTTAGTACTGATAATAATAATAATAATAATAATAATAATAATAATAATAATAATAATAATAATAATAATAATAATAATAATAATAATAATAATAATAATAATAATAA
>Ga0209489_103113_pt1 | contig 32757 bp, 19 predicted proteins | sample SiratrowhiteBW_FD_187527 | JGI IMG/M metagenome (GOLD analysis project Ga0209489, IMG submission 187527) | Root nodule microbial communities of legume samples collected from California, USA - Siratro white BW (SPAdes) (version 2) | ecosystem: Host-associated > Plants > Roots > Nodule | place...
AAAACAATTCCTCCAAACTAGCTAGTGGCACTAACCCAATCTTTAGGGATCTAGAACAAGTCATCAGAACAAAACCAAATTTCAGTATAATCTTAATTAAGTTGAGAGAAATATTTTTCTCAACTGTCCCTACTAAGATTGATGACAAAAACCTAAGGAAAAATAGAGATTAAGGGATTTTAGAGCAAATATGGACTTATTCTGTTTGAAATTCTGATCAGTTAGTTATAAATGATCCTTAACTCCTCAGGTACTGCAGGATGTGATCAGACTTTTAAAATAAATGATGTATGGAGAGATAAAGTTAGAAAGAAGGGAGAGCTTGGGAGAGGGAGAGACAGGAAAAGAGAAAGAGAAAAAAAGAGGGAAGGTGGATGAGCATTACAGATAATGTGGACCATTTGATTTATTTAATTTCAATAGTGAAGAGTGGTAATTACATATATCTAAATTTACTCAAATCATTAAATAACCTATTATGATTATTATTATTATTATTATTATTATTATTATTATTATTATTATTATTATTATTATTATTATTATTATTATTATTATTATTATTATTATTATTATTATTATTTTATTATAAAAATATGATTATTATTATTTTAATTATAAATAATAATAATTATTATTATTACAATTGTAATAATTTATTATTGTTATTAAATTTGACGGTCAATTTATAAATAGATTTATTAATGATATTTTAACGGTTAAATTGTTTTCAGTAAATTATAAATGAATTTTATGTGTCAATTGCATCAATAATAATATTTTAAAAATTTAATTAAATTTGTAATATCAGTTAATATATATATATATATATTAAATTCCTACTTATTAAAAAATATAATTATAATATTCAAATTATACTTATCAATAGTAGAAGAGTGTCTTCTTCCATAACACAATTTATCCGGGACACAATTTATCAAGGTGCACAGCCACGTGCGTTGAATTGTTCTAAGCAGAAACTTAGTAATTAGAATCTTACTAAGGTTTCAAAATTTTAAACTTATTAAAAAACAGTAATAATATCGGATGTTGCTAAATCTTGTTTAAAGAATATATTTCAAAAATGAATGTAACTTATATTTTTAACAGCTAAATAAACACATTCATTTACATATAAAATAAGCCAACATGTCATTAATATTTCACAATAAAACCTACATCTGAAAGTGAATTCAAGTTTCTTATAATTAAGATAAGAAAAACATCTTTTTGTTTGTTATGTAAGGCAATTGTTTCCTGAACCTCCACTACTTCAGTACCCATCAAAGCTATGAAATGACTAGTATGCCCATATCAGTGAAGACAAAACGAAATTCTTTTAAGAAAAATGTTAATTTAACGTCACTATTTACTTGTATTTCTATTTCACATTATATTTTATTAATAAAATATTATATATAAATAAAATATTATATATAAATAAATTATTAATATATATTAATATTAAATGATGTCAAAGATATATAATAATGTCAAAATATCATTATTTTTTTTTAAATATCCATCTCATTTTGAGTTGTGGGAGTTAGAGTGAGAATGTGGTTGGAGACCTCAATTAATCAGTTTGCGTTTAAGTAGTGGAAGTAAATTTTGTTTTTCGTTATTGATGGTTTTGATGTCTGTAGAGGAATTATTGAATTAAATTATTTGGATGGTAATGTGCCGTTAAGTATAAGAGTGTGTTGTGGTGGTTTTAGGAAGATAAAAATGGATGAGGTACACAGAAATTAATGGGTGCAGGAAGCAATACAAAGTAATTAATGGGTGCAGGAAGCAATTGCCCTTATGTAAACGATATTTGAATAGAAAAGACTAGTGTTCAAAGGCTTCATCTTATATTAGACTGCTTCTTCCTGCACCTCCATATCATCTTCCTGCACCTCCATAGTTTAGGCAAATTACCGTTTAACCCTTTTTAAAACATTTCATATCCCATAATATCTTCCACTACCCTTCACATCTTTTCTTCCTCAACTTTGCTTACACCCTGTTCTAACTCCACTGCATCCTATTCGACGGCAGCTGCACCTCCCCCTCCACCTCCACTGTCAGTGCTTGTATCTCAGTTTGCCAGTGCAGCAGATCTATATTGAGTACACCTTGGTTGCTTAGTTGTTGGCTTAGTTCTCCATTGTTATCCATTCACGATTCTTGAAAATCGTAACCCACAAACTTCAACTTCCATCATTTTGGCACCCATTCAAGCAATTGAAAGGAAGGTAAGCATCATTCTAAGTTTAATTTTAGATTGTAGAGGTAGTTGTGGTGGATTGGTGGCGGAGGACGGCGGTGGTCGACTTTTTTTTCACTGTCAAACTGTTTTACGGTTTGTAGAAACCGTAGGTAATTCAAATTTTCTCTTCTGTGATTTGTACAAATCGTAGAACAGTAGAAATTTTTTTTTTTGTTCTGTGGTTTGTACAAGCCGCAGAAAAAGAAAAAAATTTCTACTGTTCTACGGTTTGTACAAACCACAGAAGAAAAAAAAGTTGCTACTGTTCTACGGTTTGTACAAACCGCAGAATAGAAAAATATGTTTTACTGTTCTGCAGTTTGTACAAACCGTAAAAGAGAAAAAAAACGTAGACAAAAAAATGTTCTACGGTTTGTAGAAACCATAGAAGCATTTTCATTTTTTTTACTGCTTACGGCTTCTACAAACCATAGATAAAAAATGTTCTACGGTTTGTAGAAGCCGTAAGCAGTAAAAAAAAATGCAAATGCTTCTACGGTTTCTACAAACCGTAATGTCTATTACTTTTACGGTTTCTACGAACCGTAAAGCAGAACATCTTACGGTTTGTACAACCCGTAGAGTTCTCTTATACACCTATGCACTTACGGTTTGTACAAACCGTAAACTCTTACGAATGTTAAAATAACTACAGTTTGTGTAATCTGTAAGAGGCATAAATCTTGATTTTAAACTTACGGTTTATAGAATCCGTAAATATTAAACTTCTACTATTTCTACAATCCGTGGAAATCAGAAAAAATGAACAACAGATATCTCGACGAAGACGACAGTGGTTGTTTTTCAGTCACCCACAACCACCGCCACCCAAAGTGCCTTCAATCCCCTACTCCAACACTGTAATAACCTCCCACCACCACTGTGACACCTTGCACCGCTATTCAGAAATGCACCGCACTCCTTTTATGAAAAACCTTCTTTTATAATAGCAGAAATAATTTTATAATTTACTCATATTAATTATTAAAATTTTTAAAATTACGGAAATGCAGGAAGATGATATGGAGGTGCAGGAAGAAGCAGTCCTTATATTAAATATGGGTCAGCACTATTATGCGTTCACTCGCCACCCGCCACCAGAATTAACAATAATTTGTAATACATAGAAATTATTTCGGAATTTTTTTTTTTACAGTCTATGTGCAACAGCTGTAATATTTTTTCTCATATTTTCAAAAATAAAAATGTTACCGTGTTTTTATTTATTACAATTATCGTTGTTTTATCTTATTGTAAAATGTATTTTTTTTATTAATACAATACTATTTGCTGGTATCTTCTCATATTTTGGTCAAAATGGAAGTCACGTGAACTTTTTCTTTTATAAAAGCAAGCTAGAACATTATTTAAAAAGTACATATTATCATAATTTTTAAGATTAATTATATTTAATTTAATAATATAGACCGATCAGTATTTGATCAATTCTAATCATTTGATTACTTATTATTATTTTAAGATGTTGAATACTTGTCAACATGATCTCGATGCATGCATGATCTCTCGACCACGTAAAATACAATATTAATGATTTATTTTAAATAAATATTGTGATATTTATAACTAATAAAATTAGTATATGTATAAAAAAATTGTTTTGAGTAACATGTTTGTGTAAAGAATATCAAATTATTTAGAGCGAAAATACAATTGTTTTTTAAAAGGAAAAACATTGCGTGATACGAAGGGTATATTATTGCAGAGAAAAATTTGATAAGAATATTATAGAAAACCAAGCCAAAACAAACTCTGAAAATGAGGATATATGGGATGAAATTATGAAGAAAGGACGATATTATTACTTCATCTTCTCTTATTACAAATAAATGCTACAACAAAGGCATGAAATTGTTAGGTCTTTATTTGAGCATTTTGATTTGCATGGCAGTCGCAAAGGCAGCAAGATTTGACGCATCGCTTTATGCATCCAATGGTACAGGTCAGATTACTACAACCATTTGCGGAATGGCAAGGGTAGTCACATGCATTCACATAACCTGCAAAATTTGTTCATCCTCCTCAAAACTTAATCAAACAAAAATGGTGTTTCCTCATACCAAATGCCCATTTTTTTACAAAATTTTTGCATTACATGCATATCACACAAGTATAGATAACTGTATATATATAAGAGGCACACAACAAGGAAAAACAGAGAAGAAGATACCTGCTGCAAATATTACGAGAAATAAAACTAAGCAAGGAAACAACACTGAAGCTTTTCCCATTTCTGTGTCTCTGTGTTTGAAGGGATTTTTAGAATTCTTACCCAGTTCTGTCTCTGAGGACTATTTATAATAACAATAATACTGGTAAGAGTAATTTTAGCAATTAATATTAATAGAGTGCATTAAATATAAAAGATAAAAATATGCGTTACAGTCAAAGTTGTAGTTTTCGACTTTATTTAAGTAGTTTTGAATGTCACTGTTCACGAAGTTTCCACCGTCAGTATTGTCGGGCATTTGGCATACAATTGAATATATAAAGAAAATCAATTAATTTATCTGACTTTTTCTATTAATTTTTTACTTTTAATTTTATTAATATCATTAATAATATTATTAATATCATTAATTTATTATTAATATTACTGATATTATCTAATTTTTATATATATTTTTATATAAATCTAAATACATAAAGAAAATCAATAATTTATCTGACTTTTTTATTAATTTTTATTTTTATCTTTATTAATCATTATTAATTAATTAATTGTAAATAGGAATAATTTGAACTGATATATTGAAAAATATAAAAAAATAATCTATTGATTACTGATTCACAAATTGTAACAGCCAAAATATTATAACATTTCTCATTCAATTTTAATAATAAACATTGTAGATAAATAAAGTATAATTTCAGACCACAAAATAATTAATATATAAAAAATTAAAAAAGAAAAAATTATGTTACATTATTAAATAATATCTAATTTAATACGCAAAATATCGTCAATTTATTTTAAATAAGTCACATCAATAATTATATTTATAGAAAAAAATAATATATGCATTAAAATATATTATAATTAACATCAATTGTTATTCTTAATTCATGTAAACAATATCAAATTATTTAGGGCGGAAATATCATATATATTTGTTTTAGTATTATGTAATTTTTTTAAAAGAAAAACATTGCATAATATATTACACGGTGGAATTTCATAATTATAGAACACATAAAAGTAAAAACAATATCTGAAAATGAGGATAAGTTGCGGATTTTTTAAGAAGCCAAAATTTTCTTTCTAAAAATTCTTTTAGATATATATTAAATTATATTTTGATTCTCCAAATATTTGTTTCAAATGACTCCTCCAAAATTATTTCAAAATTTTGGCTTTCATGATTTTCAATTAAACTCCGTAACTGTTTATGGAATGTTAGTGATGAAGAATGGACGATGTTATTTCTTCTCTTATAGATGCCAATAAATTCCACAACAAGGGCATGAAATTGTTACATATTTATTTGAACCATGAAACCTCAACTTTATTTGATTATCATTAATTCTTTATCAAACATTTCCATTTCCACTCACTCCATTGCAACCACAAAGGCAACATTCTTCGAGGCAATACTTTTTGCAACTAGGACGATAGCACACTAATTTTTTGCAGTCACTTGTTGTGTTGCACTTGTATTGACATGCATTCACAAAACCTGCAAATTTTGTTTACCCTTATCAGAATCTTATAATAGAAAAATGGTGTTTTATGAGAGCATATACTCTTTTTACAAAAATTTTATTGCATTACAAAATTTGTATACAAGAGGCACATAGCAAAGAAAAACAAAGAGGAAAATACCTGTTTCAAGTGCTATGAGAAATAAAACCATCAAACAAGGAAGCAACAATGAAGCTTTTGCCATTTTGTATCTCTGTGTTGAAAGGTGATTTTTTATAATCAATTTTTTTTAGTAGAGGTGTGTCTCTCATAATTATTTATAGTAGTATTTGTTCCTATCTCAAGTCTCTTGAGAATATTGTCACGGTTCAATAATTATATTTAAGTTGTTGTTCATTTTAAAATTTGGAATTCTTGTTTTGTTCTTAAAACGTGCCTAAAAGGATTAAGGGAGGAATGATTCGAAACTTAAGTCATGTGGGTAAAAACAACTTCTTCAGTAGAGGGCTAAGGAAATGAGGTCCTCATATATGACGTTAATATTTCAATCTCAAGTTCATTGAAACCATATCGCTAGGATTAATCACGGTATTCGTTGTATTCTTTGCTTTTTAGAGTTTGAAATTATGTTACGGTTTTATTTTTAAAAGACGTCTCAAAATATTAAAAATGAAATATATATTTAAACTGATCTTGACCTTAACTCCTAAACAATATAAAGAAAATTGGGTGTAGATATTTGCTTCAATACTAATAATATTTGTTTTTCGTAAAATCATCACAGATCACCCATTTATACATATAATCAAATATTAATTATTTTAAAAGCATCATATAACATAATATACATTTTATGGACAACACACACATTTTTATATATATATATATATATATACACCAAACTCTCACCATAAAATACACACTAAATTAAAAATGAATCACTTTTAACTAATTATGTTAGTACATCTCAATAAAATAATACAATTTATTATAAATGATATTTTAAAAAAATTTATATTAAATATATCTTATTAAAAACTAGTACCTAATTTATTATAAACATTATTATTAAATCAGTTTCAGTTTTTTTTTTATGTTAGAAATTTAAATCATAAATACACTTGTTTTAAGATTTTGAGAAATCATTACCTTAAGGAAGATTATGATAATTGAGCGATACGGCTTATTATATTATTCAATAAATTTTAAAATCATTAATATTATCAATATTTGAGTAATTATTTGAGCATCACATAAATATATGATGTTATATTTTATACCTATTTTACTTTAAAATAATTAAACATTATTTTCTGATTATTTCAAATAAATAATTATTGCGTTATTTTAATTATTCATGTCAATTACATAAATAATCGGCAACATACTTAAGCAAATTGAATAAAAGTAAAAGGATAAATAAACTTGTTATAAGAATAATGATTGAGTTTTTTACATTCTACAAAAAACAAAAGTTATATAAAGAACTCTTGGTATGAAAAACACATATTTATTTCACTATTACTTTAAGTAAATAAAATTACAAATTATTTAAATAATATAATTAAAATATACTATTTACATTATTAAAAATTGCTTTTATTTATGCATGTCATCACGAATTCATTAATAATACTTAGTTGTTGTACGTTTTTTTTTAGACTTATCTACATACTATATTATATTATATTATCGTTTCACATAAATGAAATTAAATCATACAGATATAAAATTTAAAATTTGAATTTTCGTATTACTAAATAATACTAATTATTTTATCAAATATAACGAGTTTTTGTTGTTATATTTGTTAAAAACTAGTGGAAAGGCATGCCTATTTGAGTATGTATTTTTACTTTTTTTATGATAATAAAAAAAATTAGTTCTTGAATTAAAAAAAAAAAACTAAAAATAATAACTAGGTGACCTTTTACATATTTTATCAATTATAAATATAACTTTTCGTCCACAATTAGATGTAGAAAATTTTGATTGACTCTTCATTTATATAATTTGAATTAAGAAAAATTTAAAAATCTCATTAAATTTTTATTTCTGACTTACTTCTTATATTATATATCATTAACTTTGCTCGCAAATAAATCACATCTGACCTTGCAATTATTTCTTAATCACTGAAAAAATACAACTCATTCAAACTATTTTTATACATTAAATATTAAAAATCAATTAAAGAACTTAAAGAAATTTATGGGCTGAGTTATATTTCTCATTTTTAAAAATAATAAATTCTACAGCTACAACATTTAAAATATACTATGTTAATATTATAAATTTAATATGCATGATATATATCACTATAAATTTAATGAAGGTTTTACGTTATTTTTGACTGACTATTTTCATATTATTATATTATCTTCATCGTAAACTTATTTTCTTAAATTGCAGTACGTTATCACTTTTAAAATGTGATTAGAATTTTTATTCTATTATTTTATTTGATCGTTGATGTTTATAAAATAAAAAAATATATTTTCATTTTTATGATCAGAATTTTAAATCTTATGTTATCTCAGGTGTCTTTAATATTTCAAAAATATTAAACTACAAAGTTCTAATATTTAAAATATATGCTTTTATATTATTAAATAATAATACTCTTAGTTTATGTTTGAAAAAATTTGAGAGAAGGAACACCAAATATTTATATAGCTGTTTATCTACTTAAACGAGACAAAACCCCACATAAGAAAATCACATCACCTTCAATCCAAAATCTTAATATTAAATTTGTAAGTTTTTTTTTTATATATTGTTAAATTTTCTATTTCTTACTCAATATGTGACTAAATTCCTATGATATCTTTTTTTATGAAAAATCTTTTCTAATATGTCTTGTGAGTGTGTTAATCCTGATTTATGGTATTTTCTCATGTCCTGATCAAAATGGAGGTTACATCAATTTTTTTCTAGAAACAAGCAAGAACATTATTTGATATATGTTATATTAATCATGTTTAAACTAATAACATAGACTTTTTAGTAATTAATTAATTTTAAGAGTTTAATTACTTATTTATCATTTTAAGTTCTGAATTATATTTTAACAATGTTTCTTTAAAATGATCTCCATACATAAACGATTTTATAATATTAACAAACTATTTTAAATAAAACTCGTCAATATTTATAACTCAATAAGATTAATATATGTATAAAAAAATTAGCATATTGTGTAAAGAATATAAAATTATTTTAAAGAAAACTGATAAAATATCCCTCATTTTATTTTTCAGAACATTAAAATATATATATATATATATATATATATATATAAAATAATGTTTTTCTAAACTTTCTTTTACCCATCCCTTAAAGATTGGCTAATACCTATCTAATATAGCAAATCATATTTTATTTAATATTACTAATTAAATATATATATATATATATATAAAATAAAGATATACAATAATTACAATAAAAATAAAAAAAAGTAGATTAAGTAAAATTATGTTATATCATACGATTTTAATTCTTCAGAAATTGTACTTATATAAAACAATTTTAATTTAATTTTATTACACTAAAATTATAGTCAAGTGAGGCAATTTGAATTTAATTTTTTTGAGTTAAATAAAATAATGAGAATTTGATAAAAATATTATAAAAAACATAAAAACAAAATCAAAATCGAAAATGAGGATATATGGAATGAAACTGATGAAGAAAGGACAATGTTATTACTTCATCTTCTCTTATTACAAATAAATTCTACAACAAAGGCATGGAATTGTTAGGTCCTTATTTGAGCATTTTGATTTCCATGGCAATCACAAAGGCAGCAAAAGTTGACGCATTTCTTTACGCATCCACGGGGAAAACAGGTCAGATTACCACAACCATCTTTGGCATGGCACGGGAATTCACATGCATTCACATAACCTGCAAAATTTGTTCATCCTCATCAAATCCTTAATAAAAAACAAATGGTGTTTCATCATAGCAAATGCTCATATTTTCACAAAATTTTTGCATTACATGCAGATCATACAAGTATAGATAACTGTATATAAGAGGCACACGACAAGGCAAAACAGAGAAGAAGATACCTGCTGCAAATATTACGAGAAATAAAACTAAGCAAGGAAACAACACTGAAGCTTTTGCCATTTCTGTGTCTCTGTGTTTGAAGGGATTTTTAGAATTGTTACCAAGTTCTGTCTCTGAGGATTATTTATAATAACAATAATACTGGTAGGAGTAATTTTAGCAATTAATATTAATAAATTGTATTGAATATAAAAGATAAACATATGCCTTACAGTCAAAGTTGTAGTTTTGGAGTTTATCTAAATAGTTTTGAATGTGACTGTTGACGAAGTTTCCACGGTCAGTATTGTCAGACATTTTGTATAAAACTAAATATATATAGAAAATCAATTAATTTATCTGACTTTTTTATTAATTTTTCATTTTTATCTTTATGAATCATTATTAATTAATTAATTGTAAATGGGAATAATTTGACTAATATATTAAAAAATACGAAATAAAACAATTTATTAATTGCTGATTCACAAATTGTAACAGCACAAAAATGTTATACTATTTCTCATTCAATTCTAATAAAAAGGCTATAGATAAATTATAATTTCAGATCACAAAACAATTAATACATAAAAGAAGAAAAGAAAAAAGTAAAAAAAAATATATTATTTTAGATTGAGCGAGAAATTATAGCTTCAACTATAATCTTCTTGTTTATTTTCGCTTGAGTGAGAATATCATAGCTTATACAAAAATCTTTTTTCGCTTGGACAAAAAGCTACTCGCTTGAGCGAAAATGGTCTAGAAAGCACTTCATTTTGTTTTACAAAAATCTCGCTCAGGCGAGCCGTGTCTTGCCCAGGCGAGACTTGTAGAGTGATTTTTTATTTTTTTTTGCATAATTAATCTCGCTCAAGCAAAAGTATCAAAAATTGATTCCTCAAAATAACTAACTTTTATCTATTACCAAATATTAACATGCATTCAAAGTTCAAAATACAACATAAAGTGTCAAAGATACATCAAAATTATGTACAACTATCTACATGATAAAAGAAATACCATCTCAAGATCATAAAGTCTTTAAATACATCAAACATGTATACAAGTGTATACAAGACAAAAGAAAAACAAAATTAAAGGCATATAATACTTAAGGTGCTCAAAGACCTACATATACACATGTTCGTGTATATAGTACAATCATCACAATTCAAACACAAGACAAACAAGGATAAGTTAGTGAAATAATATTTTCAACTTGTAAAAGTAAAAGGGATTAGCAAGGGTAAGTTAGTGAAATAATGTTTTTAACTTGTAAAAGTAAAAGGAGTTGAAGAGAATAAATTTAAGAATTTAAATATCAACTCTCAAGTCAATTACAAATAAGTCTCATTCAATCACAATCTTTTATATTATATTCCAAGTCTATTTACTTGACAATGATTCATTTTCAATCACCACAATGATTCATTTTCAATCACCGTACCTTGATTTCCTTTCAATCTCCCATCTCAACAAAATGATTTCATATGGACTCATCATTCAGTCATAACAATAATCATATCTTCTCAATCATTCTAAAGCTTATAGGTGCATATGGTACCTTGGTTTCCTTTCAAGCCTCAGTATAATGGTTTCATTTCCACCAAAATAATTACATGAGCCTATAACTCAATCATCACACATAACACATCAATTCAATCATACTAAAGCATATATATATATATATATATATATATATATATATATATATATATATATATATATATATATATGTAACCATGATACCTTGATTTCCTTTCAACTGTCAGTGTATTAGTTTCATTTCAACCAAAAATGATTAAATATAAGTCTACAACTCAATCATCACACATAAAATAACAATTCAATCATACTGACGCATTTAGAGACATATGTAACCATGGTACCTTGATTTCTTTTCAACCCCCATTATACTAGTTTCATTTCAACCAAAATGATTACATATAACTCTATAGCTCAGACATTACACATATCATTTCAATTCCATCAAACAACAATCAAAAGTTCTCATATGCTACTTTCTAACATCAGTACTAAAATCAGGTCAATTAATCACATCAATCCAAACTTTAGGGATCTAGAACAAGTTATTCAAATAACATAAACTTTTAGTATAATCTTAATTGAATTGAGATGAACACGTTTTTCAACAGTTTTCACTAATATTGATGACAAAAATATCAAAATTGGACTTTAAGCCTAACTCAACTTTACAAAACCGGCTTGTAAGGTGAGGTTTGTACCCATTTATAAACTATTGAAAGACATCATCTCAAGTCGATGTGAGATCTCCAACACAACCCCCTCACGCCGAGACTCCTTAACTCGAGTGTGAAACTTATATATAAGGGTGGTCCGAGAGCGACCCAATAGCGGTTGGAGATCCCACATCGACCAGAGATGAGGTCTTTCAATAGTTTATACATGGGTACAAACCTCACCTTACATGCCAGTTTTGTAAGGTTGAGTTAGGCTTCAAGTCCAATTCTAATATGGTATCAGAGCAGGTGTGTTGGAAATCCAACATCGATTAGAGATGAGGCCTTTCAATAATTTAGAAGTGGGTGCAAGCCTATCCTAACAAGGTTGTTGGGCCTATTGGGTCACTTGCTATCGGGCAGCTATCAAACCACCCTTATATATAATTTTCACGCTCGAGTTGAGGATTCTCGGCATGAGGAGGTGTGTTGGAAATCCCACATCGACTAGAGATGAGGTCTTTCAATAGTTTATAAGTGGGTGCAAACCTCACCTTACAAGCCGGTTTTGTAAGATTGAGGTATGGAGAGAAAGAAAGGAAAAATTGTATATGTCTAATCTTGTTTTTTTTTTTTTCCTTGTAGGGGGCTTACACAAATTATAATTTCGTTATTGAATACCAAAACATCATATATTTAATAAGGGCATATAAAGAAAATATATAATTAAGTTTATTGAAATTATAAAATAATTTATATAAAATATTAAATTTTTGGGTTAGTACAATAAAATAAATAAATAAATCTAGTAAAAAAAATTTTGTTAATTTTGTTTGAAATTATTAATAATAAAAGTAAATAAGTATGTGTTTACTTTTTTTATTAATTGTCGCGTATGTTTATTATAAATAATAATTATACATAATTAATATTCAGAAGAACTTTTTATATTTATCTTTTATTTTGTAAATTTAAAATTGTTAATGACTCTTTTAAAATTAATTTTATAGTAGTTTTTCCTTTAGTAAGTTCATCTCAAAATACTAAAGACTAAACATGTGTTTTATTATTTTAATCATTATTAAAATTTAAATAAAATTAATAAAATTAAATTTTCTTATAAAGATTGTATTTTTATGTGAATACTTATTAATATTAAATAAATTTTTATGATATTATTATAAAGATTATATTTTTTATAAAATTAAAAGTAAAGTATGTAAATACTTATTATATTAAATAAATTTTTTATTTTAAATTTTTTATATTTTATTGTAATATTTATTATATACTTTAAAAACATTATATGTATATATGAGTATGGATAATCATTTAAGATTGTTTAGAATAATTTATTAGACCTTAATGTGTTTTGTTTATATACAATTACAAAGAAAAATTACGAAAAAAAAAACAATTAAGAGAAGAAAGCCATAAAAAAATTAAGATCAATATATAATTATATACAACTTTATCATGATTCAAATACATCAAACAAATCAAGATCACTTTATCTATTTCACTTCAAAATATTATTAGTTTACAATGCATCTTACCTTCAATAGATATAAGATAACAAACAAGTATATTCAAAAGGACTTGTATTAAGGGTGTCTCACTAGAAAGTAACACTTTACTCATTTCAGACATTTTTATTTTACAAGAAGAACTCCACTTCATAAGTAAGGATAAATTTATTATTTAAATAATTCTACAATTGAACATATATAACACTGGTGTAAGATGTATCTTTTTAACTTCTCGCTACCTAATATCTTAATCTATATGATTTCACTACAAGAAATTCTTGATTCACTTATGAATTATTATATATCCTTGAATAAATTTATCATTATTTTTACATTTTATCTATGAATCTGTTCGTACGAATTTTATCTATGAAAAAATTTATAGATAAAAATTAAGGATTCTAATACCTAGGTAATTCATAATTTTGTTAAATTCATAATTTTATATATTTTAGGGTTTAAGATTTATGTTGTTGATTCGATAAATTAGAAATTGAGTATGATTATTTAGTGAGACTTGATCTTATTAGGATTAAATTATTAGAGTTTGAGAATTTATAGGAAGATAAAATATATGAAATTATTAAATTGTTGACTTTGGTAAACCCAATTTTATTTTGACTTGACACTTCAATTATAATATTATTATATAATAATTTTGAACGTTTACTTAAAAGTTTATTTATTTCATTTAATTAATTGTATGTAATGACTTATGGATTGATGATTTGGTGTAAGATTTATCTTAGTAAATATGAGACACTGTTGTATTTTGAATTATATAGTGACACATGAGAAAAAGTTGAGAGATTATTATTTTTGCATATATATATATATATATATATATTCATCATTTAGGTGAAGAATTTTTAATTAAGTGAGGAATTGGTCCTCAAATTTAAAATCTTTGCTCAAACTGGAGATTTTTGCTTAAGTGATAAAGAAATTCTCACTTAAGTGAGGGTTTACTTAAGAAAAATGATGTTTCTATTTATAACTTCACTCAAGTGAGGATATACTGTTGAAGTGACGTTTCTTTATTTCGAAGTAAATATTTATTATTTATCTAGAATATTTTTAAATGTTAAATATAATTATGTGCAATTTTAATGCACTATTACATATAAATTGGTTATCTTTGTTAATTTATCTTTATGAAATGTGACAAACACATGTGCGGTAATTCAATCAAATGATATCAATAAAGTATTATTGTATGAAGGTTTATTTTATGAATATAGACTTATGAAGTAGTTAAATGAGATATTCAAATTTTAATAATAATTTAAATAATAATAATTGATAAACGCCTTAATGAAAAGTCATATAAATTCAATTACTAGATATTAGATATTATATAAGAAAGATATGAAAAATGTTACTCTTAAATATTTGAAATCAATATGGTCTTTAAGAAGTAATCGAGTTTTGTAATTTATATAATTAGAAATAAAAATAATCTAATCTTCAAAATTAAATCTTATCTATTATAATAAAATTAAGTTTTTTCCACTCGTACATGTCACCTTTTACAAAAACACACACACACACATATATATATATATATATATATATATATATATATATATATATATATATATATATATATATATATATTCTAATCAAAGTTCTTATACATGTGTTTCGGTTTCAAATAATTTGACCATCTAGTTCTCATATATGCCTAAAAAGACAAATTAAGAAAAAGAATAAAAATTAAAATAGATATATAATATATATTTTTAATTATACTATTGACATAAATTATTTACAAAAATAATAACATCAGTTATTAAAAGTATAGTGGGGGTTGATGTATCACTACTAGTAAAAAGTAAGATAAAATAAAAATGAAAAATAAAATTGTTTTCATTAACAGGAAAAGAATAAAAATGAGTAAATAATAAAGTATATTTATTTACTGTTACTATTTTTCTTTTATTTATTATTTTAATTATTTATTTTTCTATGAAATTAGAAAGCGTAGATATTAATTATATAATTGGTAATGTCTTACAATATAATTTACTACATGAAACCTATAAATCACCTAAAAAAATTATCCAAAAAGTATTAGATACATATTTAATTCTTGTTTATTTCATATTGATTTTACCCACTAAATCTAATGATAATTGTGAATCTTTTCTACTAGTTTATTTTCATTTAAGCAACACAAGTTTAACACATTTACAATATGTTTATTGAACTGATTAATTATGTACGATGATAAAATGGTAGGAGTATTCGTGCTTGATTAAGGTAAATGTTGCTGATTTAGAACTGTGAAAAAGTAGGAGACGACAAAGACTTTATTTGTGATCCAGTGCGGGAGTGACATGTGAGCAATACAATTTTAATCCTGTATGTGCTTTTATAGTATCGTCGACTGTGTAAAGTAACAATGCATGCATGGGTTAGTTCCTTTGGCAAAGATTCTGCCAGCTCCTTTGATAGGGATTATTTTGAGACTGTTGGCAGAGGAATCTTGAATGCATTGAGTGGTGGTTGAGAGATTTGAATTTATCATTAAAAATGGACGCTTGGAGTGCAGTGTGGTTGAACATTCTTCTCCCTCTTGCTCTCGTTTTCTGTTCATCTTCTACGAGCTCGTGAGTTGGATGTTTGTGGTGGGTGAGAAAGCTGGTGGTTTGGTGTGTTGTGATAGAGTTTCGTCGTCACATAAAAAGATGACGGCGAAAGTGACTTACATTACCAGTGAAACCTGAAGATCTCTATTTAAACATAAATATGAATACTTAATATACAATCAATTCATAATTCATATACCCTCACAAATGTATGATCTCAGTTCCATACTCATTTTATTATCATATCAGTACAAATGATTTAGAAATTTCATATTGCATAACATTTAGGAACCTTCTCAACATCAAAAACAAATAATCATATAACCAAATATCCTTTTCAACATGTTCACCTAACAAATAATCAAATAATTTTATCAAATAACATTCCTTCCTGCAAAAAATATTGAAATTTGAGATCACGTCCTCTTCACATCCAAATCTTCTATTCTATAACACTATAAAGAGATTAAAATTAGTTTTCCTTAACTGAAAAACTAAATATTAATACAATTTCAAAGTCAAACGGTAATATAATTCTAAAATCTAAAAATATAGATGAAATTATTAAAATATAACCAAAATCACTATATAATAAAATAAGTTGAGAAAATGATGGAAACTTAAAAAAAATGGAGAATAATAAATCTTTAAATAATAAATAAAAACTTATTCTGTTTTAGAAATCTTTATGACCATAATCTTAAATCTTATGTTATTTTAAAAATATTTATGATCACAATTTTAAATCTTATGCTATCTTAACGTGTCTTTTAATATTTCAAAAATATTAAAAAAAACAAAGTTCTAATATTTAAAATATATGTTTTTATATAATCCTTTTAATCTAATACACATGATATCTTTTGTTGGAAACTTGTCTTCTATTTTGTCTCGTGACTCTCTCAATACTGTTAGTTGATATCTTCTCAGGTCTAGATCAAAATGGAGGTTCGATCAAGCTTTCTACAGAAACAAGTGAAAGCTTCATATAGAGTTCCGTATTATCATGATTTTCTAGATTAATTATATTTAATTTAATAATATTAGTATTTAATTGATTTTAATTGTTTGATTACTTGTTTTTATTTTAGCATATGAATACTTGTCGATAATATTTTTTTAAGATGATGTTGATGCGGGCACGACTTTGGTTGGTCGTTTAGACCTTGTAATATTAACAATTTATTTTAAATAAATTTTGTCAATATTTATAAACCAATAAAATTAATATATATATATATATATATATATATATATATATATATATATATATATATATATAAATTAACATATTTGTGTAAAGAATATCAAATTATTTAGAGGGGAAATATAATTGTTTTTTAAAACGGAAAACATTGCATATACTAAAGACATATTATTGGAGAGAGAAATTTGATAAGAATATTATAGAAAAGAAAGCAAAAACAAACTCGGAAAATGAGGATGAAACTGATGAAGAAAGAAGGATGTTATTACTTCATCTTCTCTTATTACAAATACATTCTACAACAAAGGCATGAAATTGTTAGGTCTTTATTTCAGCATTTTGATTCGCATGGCAGTCGCAAAGGCAGCAAAAGTTGACGCATCGCTTTACGCATCCAGGGGGGAAACAGGTCAGATTACCACAACCATTTTTGGAATGGCACGGGAATTGACATGCATTCACGTAACCTGCAAAATTTGTTCATCCTCATCAAATCCTTAATCAAACAAAGATGGTGTTTCATCATACCAAATGCCCATTTTCTTACAAAATTTTGCATTACATGCAGATCACACAAGTATAGATAACTGTATATAAGAGGCACACAGCAAGGCAAAACAGAGAAGAAGATACCTGCTGCAAATATTACGAGAAATAAAACTAAGCAAGGAAACAACACTGAAGCTTTTCCCATTTCTGTGTCTCTGTGTTTGAAGGGATTTTTAGAATTCTTACCCAGTTCTGTCTCTGAGGATTATTTATAATAACAATAAACTGGTAAGAGTAATTTTAGCAATTAATATTAATAGAGTGTATTAAATATAAAAGATACAAATATGCGTTATAGTCAAACTTGTGGTTTTGGAGTTTATCTAAATAGTTATGAATGTGACTGTTCATGAAGTTTCGACCGTCAGTATTGTCAAGCATTTGGCATACAATTACTATATATATAAAGAAAATCAATTAATTTATCTGACTTTTTTATTAGTTTTTTACTTTTAACTTTATTAATATCATGAGTTTCCACCATAGTATTGCGAGACATTTGGGATAAATACTAAATACATAAAAATTAATATTATTTTTTATATTATTTTTATTAATTTTATTATTATTACTACTATCATTATTATAATTAATATTATATTTAATATTGTTATTAATGACATTAATATTGTTATTAATATAGCCAGTTGTTTTTGAAGGGGCAACTTTCTTAGCACAGAGCGACAACTGGAGCAGGAGATGATGACGCGCAAACGGACACTACAAAGGGTTATTTATAGGGGAAGCAGTGTGAAACATTGCACAACCTCTACCGTTCGATCAATATCCGATCAACGGCCCGTGACGAGCGATCTTTTATGTCACTGTGCATGAAGCGAGGAGCGCGAAAACAACGACGACAAAATTTGAAATTCCCACCCAAACAACATTGCAAACGGTCGTATAAGCTGACTGATGATGGACGACTTATGACGATATATAAGTCTTTTTCGGCCTATCAACATCTTCAAAGATTTGGGGACTTATGTATTATACAAATCTAATTTATAATTACTTTACACAAATCATCGATTGAATATATTATGATCAGTAATAGCTGTAATGTCACGTCTTCGTAAGCTGATGGAGGTCTCACCATGTTGGTAAAAGGAGATAGCTCTTCTATGCCACGTGTCTATAACAAATCAGACTCTTACAAGTTGGGCTTTAGCCCAACTCCGAAGGGTTCATTAATAATTTTATAATTAAGAAGATAATCAAAATGTGAGATGCTGTTAACTTTTAATATTTAGACCGTTGATTAATTTGAGTATTGGATTATTTATAAGGATCCTTTTCAAGATTGAAAATTAAATAACAAAATAGTAAAATAGAAGTAAAAAAAACCAGCTAACGACTATCAAAGATCCCAGGATCAATTAAGCTAATCGGTCAAACAATAACATTTATATTGTCCTCATAATCAATCTAAAAAAATTATCACACAAAGGAAAATAAAATGAAATATGTTATCAAGATTGTAATAAGAGGAAAAATATTTTAGTGAGTAAACTTTGTAGATATCAAATATATTTATCTCTTGAGAGTGAATGAAAATTGTGTTAGATGAAAATTCTTCAAATAAAATAAAAATAAAGGTAAAAAGGAATATTATAAGTATTTTTAAGATATTAAGCAAACTATTCAATACTTGAAATTGAGAGTCAAATATTTTCATGAATAAAATAAACAATAAATAAAAATATTTAAAGATAGTATAGATAGCCAAATGTGTATCAATGAAATTGATGTTTGTACTTTTTAAAATGCAAACTAATTCACATAAAGAAAAAAAAAAAGTCTAATCAAGATTGTAATAAGAGAGAAAGTACATTAAAGATCTAACTAAATTTTGAACAATTTGAATCATTGAGAGAATAAAAAGAAATGTACATTGAATAAAAATAAATAAAGGGTTACAAAACAAAGATTAAAGACAACAATGAATATAATTTTTTTAATTTATTTAGTAAACTTTGAATGTATCCCTAATTTAAAATATTGAAGAGTATGAGAATAAAGATGAATATTAAGACAAAAACATAATGGTTATGCATATATCTATATTATCCTTATACTCAATTTAAAAAATTAATTGTTCTTACCCGACCTGAGTTCGACTCGTCTCTCATGTTGAGATCGGCCTATGAATCGTCTCCCGTCACTGAACCGAATGGTGGATCACCTGCAGAAGACTCTCCGATGCTCAAGTCAGTAAGAGTGTTTAGGTGTGTACGAAAGGAAATAGTATAACAGTGTAAGGATGGGATAAGAGATGATACTTCCTGTAAAACCTGAATTGTATTTATAGGGCCTTGACATTAAAGACCGAATATTTGCCTGATAATGACATGATATTTCGTCATAATGATTTTAGGGGTCTAGGATCACGAATTATCATTGTCGGATCGACCGGTATCAATTAGGATATATGTTACTTAATTTTGATTGACAGTGGATTGGGCCTGGTATGAAACGGGCGAACCTGGGCTTGATTCGGGGTAGGTACATAAGCCCCCCGAGTTCGTGATGCTAGTGAATGGACTGCTCACTAAACCGACTTGATGATAGGTGTCGAGGTGGTCCTGCTTTAACCTTTTTTTTTTTTGCTGGGTGTGAGGCGAGGCCCTACTCTTCGCACGCCAAGTTTTAAGTTGTCGCACCTCGCATTAAATGGAAAAGTGCTGACGGGACCTGACGTGACTGGAGAGTCGTTTCCGCTCCCTCGCTATGATCGTGCCACGTGGTCTCGCGTGACATGGCTTGATCGTGCTCGTCCGCTCTCGGGTGCATCATATTAAATGAAACAGAGACTTTCCCTCTTTGTCTTCCATAAACTCCTTTCAGCTAACTCGGGCAATCACTTCCTCTTCTGTGCGCGTCTACTTACTTCTTTACTTCACCAAACTACTCCTCCACTAGGTACGCTCATGGCTTCCTCTTCCTCTTTTTCTACTTCCTCTGATAGTCGTAGGCCAATATTGGATAGGGAGGTCGTTCCTATGGGGAAGCGAGCTCCTCCGAACGCACTCCCTCGGCCTTTAGTGAGTCCACGTCTTCTGCGACGGTTCCTGGACCAGACGCTCGTGCGTCGCACGTTATTCCTTCCCCTAGGAAGAGGAAAAACCCCAAACCACTGGTGGGGAACCCTGGACCCTCCACCATGTCGAAGAGAGCTAAAGATCCCTCGATAAACTGATATTGAGTATTCTTGGGTGCACGGTGATGTAGATAAGAATGCTTCTGTTTTTTATACTAAGGATAAATTAGATCAATTTGAATCTGTTTACCCGGTTTGTGAGGATTCGGTTTTGGACTATGCGATGGCAAAACCCTTTCGGGCTCGGGAGCGAGTGTATATGAAACCAAGAGCCGATAGCTATGATTTTTCTTATGTATATGAGTTTATGTTTAAGGAATACTCCATGACTTTCCCTTTGACCGACTTTGAGGTCGGAATGTTGAGTCTGATGAACATAGCCCCGAGTGAGTTGCATCCAAATAGTTGGGCTTTCCTGAGGTGTTTCAAGTTAGTCTGTAGCCACCTTGGTTTCGAGCCTTCCTTGAGTGTGTTCATATATTTTTACCAAATGAAAATCGGCAAACTTGTGGGCTGGGTGTCATTAACCGCTAGTCACGGTACCCCTTTGTTTTCGCTGTACAATTACTCGTACAAATTTTTTAAAACTAAATTTTTCAAACTTTGATGTCATCCCGGGGATGAGGAGAAGAGCCTTTTTTTGCATTCCGATCATTCTCCTCGGTTCCCGCTATACTGGCAGAAACCAACTCGGTTTTCGCCTCGTCCCGACCACCGTCTTACCCTCGAGGAAAAAGAGGCTATCGATGCAATCAGACAGCTTCGTCATCCTCTCAATACTCAGGCGATTCTCTGTCTTCCCCATGTCGAAGATCCTGACGCCTTATTTATAGGTATACGCTTTTGTGCATGCATACTTATATGAATAAATTACTTAGCTTTGTTTCCTGTATTGTAGAGATTATGGGTCATAGCGTCGACATGAAAAAACTACGTGCTCTAGTCGGTGGCCGACGGGATCTAGCCGCCGAGCTGCAGGCTGTTAAGAAGAAGAAACGTGGGGATCTCACAGGCTCTTCGGATACTCAGTCCCTGCCAATAGACACTCAAGAACCCGAGCACGCGGATCGCGGTCCCGAGGTGCTGTCCTCTCCCCATTCCCGAAGTCCAGTCTCCGCCAATTGAGCCTACCGTCCCATCAACTAAGATTGATCCCTCCAGCGCCAGCCTGGCCAAAGAGGTAAATTCAAAAGTGATCAACCTGGACGGGTCCCCTGATGGTGGTCTCGGTTCTCCAGAACGCCAGGGGAGCCAACCTTCACTGACATGGCGGCATATATACCACCTTCCTCCGCGGGTCAGTCGTCTCGAGGCCCACGTCCCGCCATTCACCTTGACCATCTCAGCATCACCTACCCTGGAGTGTAGTCTAACTGGCACGTTGAGCACAAGGCGAAAGACTTGACCGGCGTGTATCCCTACGATGCCGAGTTGATGTCCAAGGTAGGTGAGGTGGGATGTTTCGAGGCTGGCAGCGTCATGTTGGCCAGGTGCTTGGCTCTTATGCAGCATCACAGGCGGGCTGCTGAAGTCAGGGTTGATCTGCGTGGACAACTTGGGGACTTAGAGCAAAAGATTGAGGATCTTACCAAGTCCAAGGCAGAGTTGGAGCGGGAGGTCGAGACGTTGAATCAGACTATCACCTCTCGAGATGCGATGCTGGAGGATAAGGAGGCTCAAGTCGCTCATTTCCAAGGTCTCTGCGAGCGTCGCGAGGCGGAATTGTCCCGAGCAGGTGAAGTGGTGGCGGCAACGGAGGCGCAGATGGCCGAGGTGAGGGATGAGATGGCCAAGAGAAAATCCACCTGGGAAGCCGAGAAATTCGAGCTTGAACAGGCCTGTGTCGCAGTCTATGAAGATGGCTTTTTCAAGGCGATGAAGCAGGCCCTTCTACTCGCTCCCGACATCGATCTGTCCGGCTTTGACATAGACAGGGACGACGAGCAACCCAGCGAGGATTCTGCTTCCTGATGAGGATTTTATGCTTTTTATATTTGATGTATTTTGACGATATGCTCAACCATGTATGCGACTTCAGAACTTGAGTATTTGATTCTCCGACTGTTAACTTCCCGTCTTGAGTCGTGCCTTAATATGGTCGTTTATAGTATTATTGTTTGTTTGTTGACCCGAGTTGGCTCTTTTGGGTACAACTAACTCGACTTTTTGGCTTAACTTGTTATTTTATTTTTAGGGCACAATTTTGCTTCATTAACCCGACTTGTGGTCCAAGTACTTTTGTCTTTGTTAACCAGTTGTCGACTTAGCTTCTAGGTTATGACTCGCATTCATTAACCCGACTTATAGTCCAAGTACTTTTGACCTGGCTTTTAGGTCACGGTTTTCCTTCTTTGACCCGATTTTGACTTAGTTCCTGGGTTACGACTCTCATTCGTTAACCCGCCTTATATGCTACTTTGCTAGTTATAACGTCCAGGTGCCACTTGAGGTCACCTTATTCATGTATGGTAAAAATAAATGCGCATAAAATAATATTTGTTGAATTGTAAACCGAATTTATTAACTTTATTCGTGGGCCTCGTTAAAACCTTGCTTGGCAAAACCCTCATTAGGAAAAAAATCCAAGTCAAGGAAAGAGTACCCTATAACGGTTTAACTGTAATATATTTTTAAATGAGTAGCGTTCCATGTTCTGGGTACAACTTTGCCACTCAACTCTTCAAGCTTATAGGCGCCGTTACCGAATGCGTCAGTCACCCAGTAGGGGCCATCCCAATTTGCTGCTAATTTGCCTTCTTGTTCTTCATGACGGGCTTTTCCGACTTTCCGCTATACCAAGTCCCCTTTCTGGAAGGCTCTTCTTCGTACCCGGGGTGTTGTACCTTCTGGCCGCCCTGAGCTTGGCGGCTTCTGTCCGGATCCTAGCTTCTTCGCGCACTTCCTGCACCATGTCTAAGTCGGCATGAAGGTTGTCACCATTACTTTGCTCGTTGAAGTGCTCTGGTCTCCATGAAGCTTCTCCGAGTTCGACAGGTATCATTGCGTCGATTTCATATGTCAATCGGTAAAGGGTCTCCTTGGTCGAGGATTGGGGCGTACAGCGATAGCCCCACAGGATACTCGGGATTTCTTCGGGCCACAACCCCTTAAGTTGGCCCAGCCTCTTCTTTAGCTCGCTCAGTATGACTTTGTTGGCAGTCTCCTCTTGTCCATTCGTTTGCGGGTGCTCGACACTTGTTACCAGGTGCTTTATCCCGAGTCCCTTGAAGAATTGCTCAAGGTGGCGGTCCGTGAATTGTCTATCGTTATCCGTTACCGCGCTGTAGGGTAGTCTGTGGTGGCAAATGACATGTTTCCACAGAAAGTTTTGTACCTTATGTGTCGTTATAGTAGCAATAGGCTTGGCCTCTATCCATTTGGTGAAATAATCGACGGCTACGATGAGAAATTTTTACTTGTCCTTTTGCTAACGGGAATGGTCCCAAAATATCCAGTCCCTATTGACTAAAAGGCCATGGAGAACAAGTCTGATGTATCTCCTCGGAAGGCGCATTAAAGACGGCCCCAAATCGCTGACATTCTTGGCACCTTTTGGTGAAACTCTGGGCGTCTTTTTTTATCGTCGGCCAGTAGTATCCAGCTCTCAGCACTCTGACCGCCATTGATCTGGTACCCGAATACATGCTACATATCCCTCTGTGTAATTCGACCAAGACGTATTCGGCCTGCGTGGGATCTAGACATTTTAGTAGAGGAATGGAGAATCCTCTCCTGAACAATTCTCCACTAACCACAGTGTAGGAGGCCGCTTGTCTTCTTACCCTTCTTGCTTCCGCCTCGTTCTAGGAAAGATTATCGTGAATCAAGAAATTCAAGATGGGTGTCATCCAATTATCCCATTCGTTCTGGATCTCGAAGACATTCTTCAGATTCCAGCTAGGCGCATACAGTACCTCTTGCATTAACGTCCTGCGTTGTCCTATCTTCTTGGTGCTAGCGAGTTTGGACAGGACATCAGCCCTGTTGTTCTCGGTTCGGGGAACGTGGACAATGCTGGCTTCGTCGAAATAGAGGGTTAGATTTTTTGCCACTTGGTAGTATCTTTGGAGGAGAGGCTCTCGTGCCTAATAGTCGCCATTCATTTGCCCTGCTACTAGCTGTGAACCGGTTTGGATCTTGAGATTCTTTACACCCAAGTCTCTTGCTAGTCTCAACCCTGCTATCAGGGCTTCGTATTCGGCTTGATTGTTGGAAGTGTCAAACCCGAATCGGATAGATTGCTCTACCGCCACCTCTCCGGGTCCTTCCAAGATGATACCAGCGTCACTTCCCTTCTTGTTTGAGGAACCGTCTACGCTTAGCAGCCAAACAGTTTTTTCTTCAGCAACGGGTGGTAACTCTATGAGGAAGTCCGCCAGGAACTAGGCTTTCATTGGACCTCTAGCCTCGTATCGTAGGCCGAACTCTGAGAGCTCGATAGCCCATGCCGTCATCCTTCCAGCCAACTCGGGTCTCTGCAAAATCTGTTTGATGGGGTAGTCGGTTTTCACGGTCAGTTGGTGGCTGCGAAAATAGTGTCGTAACCTTCTAGCTGAGAATACTAGTGCTAGCACCAACTTCTCCACCACCTCATATCGCTCTTCCGCTGGTTGTAAAGTCCTGCTTGTGAAATAAACTGGACTCTGTTCCCTGGCCATTTCATATACTAGGACTGCACTGATGGTCGTCTGTGCCACGGCCAGATATATAAGTAAAGGAGTCTGTGGCGGGGGACTTACTAGTACTGGCCAAGTTGACAAGTCTTTTTTATTTGCTGGAACATGCTTTCACAGGTTGCATCCCATTCAAAGGTTTTTGCTCCTGTGAGCAATTTGAAGGGCGGTTTCACCTTTTTAACCAGTTTTGGCAGAAACCTAGATAATGCTGCCAACTTGTCATTTAGCTGTTGTACCTCTTTTACGCAAGTCGGGCTCCGCATTCCCAGGATGGCTTCGTATTTGTCGGGGTTGACCTCAATTCCCCTTTGCGTAATCATAAAACCGAGAAACTTACCTCCGCCGACTCCGAAGACGCACTTCTCTGGATTAAGTCTCAGATCATGCTTCCTGACTTTGGCAAGGACCGACTCTAGATCTGCTGGATGGTGTTCGGCCTTTTGGGACTTGACCACCATGTCGTCAACGTATACTTCCATGGTCTTCCCAAGCAAGTCATTGAAGATTTTATCCATCAGGCGTTGGTAGGTCGCACCCGCATTTTTGAGCCCGAATGGCATTACCCGATAATAGAAATTAGACCATTTGTCATAAATGTCGTTGCCTCCTCATCTGGAAGGTACATCCGTATCTGGTTGTATCCCGAGTAAGCATCAAGAAAACTCAACATCTCGTGTCCTGAAGTCCCGTCCACCAGTCGGTCGATGTTTGGTAATGGATACGTGTCTTCGGGCAAGCTTTGTTCAAATCAGTGTAATCGACACACATCTGCCACTTCCCACTGGCCTTCTTCACCATTACCACGTTGGCGACCCAGGTGGTGTAGATGACTTCTCTAATGAACCCCGCTTTAGTAAGTTGGGATACCTCCGACCCTACCGCTGTGCAACCGGTTTTGCCTGCGATAAGAGTGCTAGCCAGTGGCCCATGAAGTTCAGATTTATTCTTGGCATGTCTGCGGGGCTCCAGGCGAAGAGGTCTGTATTGGCTAGCAGAACTCGTTCTAATTCTTTTCTGATTTCTCAACTCGAGGCGAGCTCAATCCTTGCAGTACGGAATCGGTCTGCACTTACTGTAATTGTTGTCAAAGGTTCACCAAAAGTGGGTCGGTTTTCTTCAAACTCGGCTCTCGGATCCAGGTCAATCTCCCCGTACTCCTGACTTTTATCTGTCAAAACAGGTGTCGGTACTGACTTCACATTATTGCACTTGGTTGTTTCTTGGGACGGCTTTCTTTTGGCCTGGGCCGCCTGCCCTCCATCGTGGTCCTCAGGGTATAAGGAACAACCCTAAGGCTCTGCATATAACATTGTCTAGCCTCCTTCGTGTCGGCCTTCACCGTTATTATCTCTCCGTTTGAAGCGGAGAACTTCATGGCCATATGGAGAGTGGAGACAATTGCTCCAAGCTGATTCAGCGTTTTTCTTCCTATCAACACATTGTAAGCTGTATCTGCATTTACCAGAATGTAACGAACCGTCAGTGTTCTGTAGGTCTGTCCCCTTCCAAAGCTTGTTAGGAAGTCGATGAACCCCCGAGAATGCACCTTCTGTCCAGCAAAACCGAGAAGGGGCTCAGAGTATGTCTGGATACAAGACTCGGGTATCTTGAGCTTTTTAAAGGTTGACCAATAGAGTACATCCGCCGAGCTTCCTTGGTCGATGAGGATTTTATGCACCCTCCAATTCGCTATCGTCGTTGTCACCACCATTGAGTCATCTTGATTCGGATCGTTAATTGAGAAATCAGAATCCGAGAAGGTGATTGTGGGTTGCGAACGAGGTGGTAGATAGCTAACCAAGTTGATGTTCCTGTAATGTCGCTTTCGGGAAGAGCTAGACGAACCCCCTCCCGTAAAGTCGCCCGCAATCGTCTCGACCGTACCGAATTGAATGGGAGGCTCGACGCTTGATCTCTTCAGTGTGCTTGGATGGGGGTGAGGGTTCCCTACGTATCCAAATTGGATTTCCACCATGTTGATAGACCCTATCGTCATATTCGGGTCCTAGCGTGTCTCTCTGTCTTCAGTTCTTTGTTCTTTTGCTCTTTCCTCTTCGGGACCGTAACGCCCTCGGCCCCTGCCTCGACCTCGTCCATGGCCTCTTCCTCCACAGGCCCCAAAGTCTATTGGCCCTTCTCGGAACTGGCGTCCCTTCTAAACGAAGCGGGCTAAGGCACCAGATTGGATGAGCTCCTCAATGAGGTCCCTGACCTTTGTGCACTCTTCGGTGCTGTGCCCGATGTTTTTATGGTAGCTGCATCGGAGTGCAGGGTCAGCCCCAGGCTAAGACCGTCCCGGCCGAGGAAGGCGGATAAGGTCTAGGGAACATGCTTCCTGTAATACTGCTTCTCGTGTGGTATTCAGGGGGTATATCGATCGAAGCGTCCCGGCCTGGCGCGCTTCTAGGATCGTTGGCCCTCAACTGTGGACTGAGGACGTAGCTTTCGTGCCTCCGTATTCTCCTTGATGCTCATGTACCTAGCTGCCCTCGTCCTCAGGCTGCCCATGTTGGGTGGTGGGTCAGCATAGAGTGATTCAAGGAATGGACCCAGCTTTAGTCCCACAAGAAGTGAGTTTCGTGCTACAGTCGGGTGCAAATCAGGTATTGACAACGTTGCCCGAGTGAATCGGGCCATGTAGTGCCGAAGGCTCCCATTGTCCCCCTGGACCACATTCTGGAGTGAAGCCAACAAGGTTGATGCCGATTTACTGTCGGCAAACCTAACGATGAACCTGGCACAGAGCATCTCAAAAGAATTGACTGAATTAGTAGGTAAGGAGTGATACCAGTCCAATGCAGGTCCTCGCAGTGTTGTTGGAAACAGTCGACAGTGGACTCGCCTGTCTACAGAAAAGAGATTCACCTGTGTCATGTAAGACTTAACATGGGTACTGGGGTCGGTGGTGCCATCGTAGGTATCCATGTGCGGCCATTGTCACTTTGATGGGAGTCATGCCATCATTACCTCCGCTATGAAGGGATGGAAACCGCTAATGTGTTCCCTCAATTCGTCCCCCAATGGTGGGGGAGGAATTTCGTCGAAGGGGGTAATGTGGTAGTGTCGCGAATGATGCCTACTGGATTCTCGTGCTCACCCCGTTCGCGGCAAACGAGCATGTTCCGTCGCTTGGCTCCTAGTTGGTATTCTGCTTCCTGAAGATTCGTCAGAACTTCCCGCGGATGTCTCCCCGTTCAACTGCGTGGAGGGATTTGGGTGGGGGCTCTGGGACGATTGTCCCCTTCCTCCACGGAAGGTGGTCATGCGATCATAGAGAGCGCGCATGTCCTCATCTTGATGCCTCTGCTGGTTTCGGATCTGGGCGTCAATCCTGTCTTGCACCTCCTACAAGGTGTTCTGTACCTGGGCTTCATTCTCATAGAGTGCGGCCTGCAACGCATTCTGGACCTTGGTCTCGGTTTCCCTCAGGGCGGCTCTGACAGCCTCTACGACGACCCCTTGGAGGGTCTCCATCACGGATGGGTCCATTGCTGCAAAGAAAATACAAACGTGGTCCTGGGATTAGTTTCACCCAGGCCCCACGGTGGGCGCCAAAATGTTCTTACCCGACCTGAGTTCGACTCGCCTCCCATGTTGAGATCGGCCTATGAATCGTCTCCCGCCACTGAACCGAAGGATGGTCCACCTGCAGAAGACTCTTCGACGCTCAAGTCAGTAAGAGTGTTTAGGTGTGTATGAAAGGAAATAGTATAACAGTGTAAGGTTGGGATAAAAGATGATACTTCATGTAAAACCTGAATTGTATTTATAGGACCTTGACATTAAAGACCGAATATTTGCCTAATAATGACATGATATTTCTTCATAATGATTTTAGGGGTCTAGATCACGAATTATCATTTTCGGATCGACCAATATCAATTAGGATATATATTACTTAATTCTGATTGATAGTGGATTGGGCCTCTTGTGAAACGGACCTAGACTTGATTCCGGGTAGGTAGATTAACTATTATCCAAATTCATTAATATATATTTAGTTAATTAGTTAAGATCGAAATCAAGTCAAAATAATATGTATAGAGCCAGACTTATTTGTCATCTCCAACCACACTAAGAGTGTTTTCTCTTAAATTAGATATTATCAATGTTAACATTGCAAAAGGTTTTATTGCACCAGATATTTTTTAATTTAGATATTATAATTTAAATTAAATCAAAAAATGAATATTTTCAAAAAAATTATAAATAAATTTAAAATATTTTATTTATTTATTTGTTATAAATCTCATCTTTTCAAATTCTAAATTTTCTGAATTCCCTTTAATTCTTTTTCAACCAATTATATATATATATATATATATTTTTATGATGAAATCATATCTTGAAGTGAGCTATGAAAAGAAAAAAAGAATATTGACTAAAGAAAAATTTGTTTTGGTTAAGCTCCTTATTCCTTTAATGGCTTATTTTCTTCTTTTTATTCTTCACATGCAAGTATATAGTATTGTGAAAGTGGATCAGTGAAATAAATAAGAATTATAAGTTAGAATAATAATTTTTATTATAACAATTATAATAACTTATTATAAATATTAATATTATTATTTTTATTAATATATTATTATTAAATTATACTATCAATTTACTGGTAGATTTATTTATGATAATTTAACGATTAATTTTTTATCAGTAAATCCATCTAATTACCGATAGATTTTATACATCAATAAATTAATATGTAAATTGATAGCTAAAATATTTATCAATAATGACATTTTAAAAAATTAATTCAAATTATAACATCAATTAACATATATATATATATATATATATATATTAAATTCTCACTTACTAAAAAATATAATTATAGTACTCAAATTATACTTATAATGGGAGAAGAGTGTCTTCCATAATACAATATATCCAGTACACAATTTATCAAGGTGCATAGCCAATGTGCGTTGAATTGTTCTAAGCAGAAACTTAGCAATTAGAATTTTACTAAGATTTCAAAATTTTAAGACTTATTAAAAAATAGTAATAATATTCGATGATGCTAAATATTGTTTAAAGAATATATTTAAAAAATGAATGTAACTTATATTTTTAATAGGTCAATAAACACATTCATTTACGTATAAAATAAGCCAACATGTGATTAACATTTCACAATAAAATTAAGATTAAAAACAGTATCTTTTTGTTTCTTATGTAAAGGATATATTTGAATAGAAAAGATTAGTGTTCAAAGGCTTCATCTTATATTAACCATGGGTCAGCACTCTTATGAGTTCACTGAATCAACAACGTTCGCCACCAGAATTAACAACAATTTGTAATACCAAGGAAATACATAGAAATTATGATGAAACACAAAAAAGCAACAATAAAATCTCAAATAAGGATAGCAAATGCTATTATTTAATAGCTTCTCATTAAAAATAAATTCCAGAACAAAGGCATGAAATTTTTTCATCTTAATTTATTAAACCATGAAACCTAGACTTTAATATCATGAATTGTTGGTGAAAGATTTTGACCAGATGCTTCTCTACAACTGCAAGCGCAGCGTTGGTTGACGCATACCTTTGTGCAAGGTCTAGGGTATCTGCACTCTATATTCTCACAATCTTTTGAAGTCTTGCAAAATGCATCTGCAACATCTGCAAAATTTGTTCACCTTATCAGAACCCTAATCATTTGTTAAAGAAAATAATAAATAAAGAAAATTAAAGAAAGAGGAATACCTGTTCCAAATGTTACGAGAAATAACACTATCAAACGAGGAAACAACAATGATGCTTTTGCCATTTGTGTATCTCTCTGTGTGAAGTGATTTTGAATGAAGTTGTTCCTGCCAAATTGGAGTATTTATAATGTTGCAAGAATAACAAAATGTAAAGGAGATTAATTTTGTTGTGTGACAATGAAGGATTATTTATAACAATAATTAATTTCATTAGCTTTTACTAAATCCAACAACTCAGAAAAAATGGACCAACCATGATAAGGGTTGAATTCATTGGGGCCACTTCAATAATAATAAGTGATAATTTAAAAATAGATTAAAACGATTGACCAATTAAAATGTATTTTAGTAATACTGTTGAACATTTTAACCAGTGCAGTCAAAAAAATTTAATGTACTAAATTGTTAAGAAGAACTGTTTTACTAATAATCAAACATTATTTTCTGATTATTTCAAATAAATAATTATTGCAGAATTTTAATATTCAAGTCAAAATATTCACATAAATAATTGGCAACCCGGTTAACGAAATTGAATAAAAGTCAAAGGGTAAATAAACTTGTTGTAATAATGCTGATTAAATTAAAGAAGTTATGGGCTAACTGATATTTTCATTTTTTTTAAATAATAAATTCTACATTTACATCATTTAAAATTTACTTTATTTTTAAATTATTAAATAATATTCTAAATTTAATATGCATGATATCACTAATTTCACTGAAGGTTGTACGTTACGTTGTACTTACCTATTTTCATATTATATCATATTATCTTTGTTGTAAACTTAGTTTTTGTTTAATTTCAGTATGTTAGAGCACTTTTACAATTTGAGAAGAATTTTTATTCTATTATTTTCTATTTGATTGTTGACGTTTATAAAATAAAAAAATATTTTCCACTTTTATTATCAGAATTTTAAATCTAATGTTATGTTAACGTGTCTTCAATATTTGAAAAGTATTACAAAGTTCTAACATTTTTGGACCACTGTAAGAGTCGTACCACCACCGCCGTAAGCAGCTAATAATGATGATGTGCAGAAAGTAATTGATGGGTGCAGAAAGTAATAGTTAACTAAAAATTAAAGGGTGCAGAAAGCATTAGTTAACCGAAAATTATTAGGTCGTCAAGTCAAATAACACATATTGGTCTGCCTTGTTGAAAAAAAAAAAAAAAAAAACCCCAAAAAAAAAAAAAAAAAAAAAAAAAAAAAAAA
>Ga0209489_103114_pt1 | contig 32743 bp, 18 predicted proteins | sample SiratrowhiteBW_FD_187527 | JGI IMG/M metagenome (GOLD analysis project Ga0209489, IMG submission 187527) | Root nodule microbial communities of legume samples collected from California, USA - Siratro white BW (SPAdes) (version 2) | ecosystem: Host-associated > Plants > Roots > Nodule | place...
AAAAATATATATATATATATATATATATATATATATATATATATATATATATATATATATATATATATATAGTAAGATAGCTCTAAACCTTACTATTTAATGTCTATGTGGATAAGTCACATGATGATGATATACCATTTTAAATACTTGTTGTATGATTTTAGTTCTTAGAAATTAATTGAATATAAGATATTATTTTGGTGTGTTGTAATCATTCATTAATCCTAATTAGTGATTATATAACTATCATTCATGTGATTCTTCTTATTATTATAATAAATCACAAGATTATCGGTGTTGCTATATAAAATAATTTCTTTTTTCGTTTAATCTAATCACTAAACCCTATTATTATTGTTATTCATTTTATCATCTATTTAATATTCATGTTAATTATTATGCAGTTTTAACTCTAATATATATATTTAGAAAATTAGTAATTAAAAATAATCGAAATTTTATTTATGTATAATGAATTAAGATTTTTATCTCCAAATCTTTATTTATTAAAAATATATTCTTTAGTATCTCACTTTTCTTGTATTTTTGGTTATATATATATACCCTTATTAAAAAAATAATGAATTATCTTAATGGCCATAATCCCTTCACTACAGACATATCAACATTTTTTTATAGTTGGAGTATGAATGCAATTCAAAATTTGATTACATTCAGAAGAATAACTCACTCTAATATATATTTCTAATATATATTTCTCTTGTGATATCGAATTATTATTGATTTTGGATGGATTATAGTCGTGGTAACTTTTCTCATGTCACCAATAATATGCCATAATCCTGTTTACTTTGACTCCCCTCTCGTTTTAGTGACTACATTAATAAGGAGTGTGTTTTAAATAATTGTAATAGTAAAAATATGCGTAATAGAAGAAAATGAGTCGTATTTTTTATTATTTTTTTTTAAATTATGTCTAGCAAAGTACGATTTTTATTATTATTTTTATTAAATTACATATTTACAAAATACTATTTTTTATTTTTGTTTTTTCATTAAAATTGTAAAGTAGGACTTTATTATTGAAAAAAATTATGATAATCAAATACAACTTTAGTAAAAGAAAAATAGAAATCATACTTATCCAACTTCAGTAGAAAGAAAAACAGAAGTCAATTTTGGAATCAAAGAATTACAAAGAGCCAAATAAATGACACGAATATTTTACACTTGTTTAGGTGGAAATGAAATAATTTAGGAAATGTTTAAGCTACACAATGTGAATTGACATGTCCACGACCTTAATTGATAGAACTGCAAATCTTTCTGATAATTCCAGCTGAACCAGTTAATGGCTGAATATCTCCCATTTTTATCATAGCAGCTGCAAAGTCAGACTTAAAGGTTGTAGGATTTTTGCTGTATTCAGAGACAATAGAGTCTGTGGAACCTCCACTGAATAGAACTTGATCTGACTGAAGAAGACCCTTCTTCTGAATCAAATTCTTGAAGTAGTTGTTGTCAAATGAATTAGGTGTCACCAAGTCTAATGCTGCCAATTTCTTATCATTTTCATTGTTATTAAGGGAAGGACAACCACGTCGACGAGTGCTAGCAAAACCAGCATCAATGTCACTTGCATTGTTGTAAATCCTTCCACGGAATGTGAAGCATTGAGCTTGTCCAATTGTGTGAGCACCTGCATGCATTAGAACACACATATATTTGCTTTAATAATCTTCTCAGACCTAAACAACCATACTTTGAAAGTAGTGAAAAAAAAATATAAGCAACATGATTAATGAATTACCAGAGAGAGTAACCATGTCTCTAGCAGTGAGTCCTTTCTTAGTGAATCTAGAAATAAGAGTGTCAAGATCGTCTGTGAAAAGTGGAAGGTCACTGCTAGCTTCACTTTTGCTTGCTGTGGTGGAATCTCTTCGTCCAAGTTTCACAGTCCATGACGGACCACCCACCTGATCAAGAATAAGGAAGAAAGGCACAAAACCATGCATGCTGTTAATTTGCATGTTATTTAAAAACCCTTAAACACACACATATATATAGCAAGGTACGTAGTTTGTTACATACAGCAAATGATGCATCACGAGCAGCTACTGCAACAATGTCTGCGCATGAGACAACTCCTGGACACACTTTCTCTACCTCAGTTTTTGCTTGATCGATGACGTTAAATCCTCTTACTGAGTTAACATTCTGAAGTGCAGTCTTTTCGCTCTCGATGGAGGAGCTATCATCAAGCAAAATTGATGCATCACAACCCTGCAAAGCGTATGAAAAGATTCTCAGTTAATGATTTTATGGTGCAACAGTTAAGCTTAAAGTTAATGCATGGTATTGATGAGTAAATAAGAAATGAAGAGGAGTAGGTACCTGAACAAAACAATCGTGAAAATGAAGGCGAATGAGAGATGCAGCCATGCGGCGTTCCTTAGAAACTGCACTACGAATGACAGTTCTGATGGTGGAGAGTGCATTGGGACATGTACTGTCATAGAACGTAGAAGACAATTGTGCATCACATATTGTGGCTAACAACACCATTGTAGTGACAACAAAACTTGCTATGCTTGAAGTTCTGTGCGCCATATATGCTTGTCACGTTCGAATATTAATTACAATGAATTGAATCTATTATTTAACTTAACACTGAAGAGAATGAACAATAAAGAAAGAGATGAATGAAGATGATGGAAAAAGAAGGTGGAATGGTGGTGAATTTATAGGAGGTTTTGGTTGTGTTAGAATCATTCATAGTCACTAAAATCTGCTATAACGCGGTGTGTGATATCTGAAGTTGTCATTTGTGACCAGTTCGTTCATTCATGCATTATCCTTTGTTGTTTTGTCGCCAATGCCAGCTAGCAGCATGTTAATTATTTGGCATTTTCCGTTTTGAATATATTTTAGTATATAAGGAAAAGCTTTGCATGAAAATAAGTATTCTTATATTACAAGTTATTCCTCGTGATGGGTAGTTTCCAAGAAAATGAACAAACTAGTATGAACAAGTTTGTTTGTTTTTGTTGTGCTATAATCACAGAAACGTGCTGCAAATATCAATTGAATTGTCATTTTGTAATTGTGTCTACATTATACTTAATTAGTATTGGAAACCTTTAAAATAATGGATCAAATATAATGTATAATTTGTTTGTAAATTAATAAGGGAATGATAAGGGGGAAAAAAGTGTGTGGAGTAAAGTAGATATGGACAGTAAATTAAGAGATAGACAAAGAAAAAAAAAAAAAAATATATATATATATATATATTTTATTTGACCAGGGTTTCTCTAATGAAATTCTTATTGTCTCTCGAGCATAAATACTGTAATGTTTAGGAGATCGTAGTTACCATGATGTATATAGTTGTTTTGTCACTCTAATGATTAATTTATAATTTATTTTATTTGACCAGGGTTTCTCTAATCATTAGTCAGTTTGACTTTTTTATATATATAATTTTGTTAACGGTAATTGTAAGTTGACTTTCTGATAAAAACACTAATCTCTTCTGAATTTGATTCTTTATAGGGATGCCATTCTTGATGTTGATAGTTGGTCAACCTTGAAAAAGGAGAAAGTTCCCCATCCACAACTTTATTTTCTTTTGGAAATTAATATTATTTTTCCTTAATTTGACTTTAACGCGTATAAATACATTTATTTAGAGTGACTAGTAAACTCTTATCAAAATTAAGCCACTGGTTTCTTTTGTACACCTTATCTTCAATAGTTTGTAACATGTATAATGTTTTCTATGAAAACTAATTATTTGTAACTATAACATATTATTCCTTAAGAGGGGAAATTTTAAATTCGAGTTTTGACAACACAATATTATTTAATTATTATCATATTTATATTTTTTTATATAAATTTGGCATCAAGATAGTTAATTAATTTATATTATATATAAAGTTATTGATAATATTTAGTAAATTGTGAATGTATTTTCATTTTATATATTTCTATTTCTATAGGAGAAATAGACTAATCAAAATCATTATGTGGGAGACTGTTTCAAGCACAAAATCAAGATACTTTGCAGATTTGTTTTGGTCAAACCTATCTGTCAAGCAATATCACGTGAAAAACAAAAAGACAAGGACAAGCCAACTAGGTCTCTTTCAAGGAAGCTTTGTAATGATAAGATTAATAGAAAAATGCATGCAAAATGGAAAGCGCGTGAAGTAGAGAAACAAACCCTCTGTAAAACAATTTAATTGCAGACAATGCAAAATAAAGCTATGGATAAAACATGGCAAAGCAAAATTAAAGTAATCTAAACCATCGTAGCTTATTATATAACTTTACGCATGCTGGCTAGCCATAGTTATACCTGGTCAACTCCTACCGCGCCATCAACTCACCACAAAAGCACGTTGCAGCAGATAATAGTGACCCAGAACAGCTTTTGCCCATTCATTTGACTATGACAATTCTCACACAACCAAACCATGCCCTATAAATTCACCACCATTCTACCATCTTTCTCCATCATCCTCTTTCATTCTCTTTCTTGCTAAGTATCAATCAGTTATCCTTTCTTCTTTTGAGTGTTAAGTTGCACATATTCAATTCATATTAACCTTCCAAAAAACGTGACAATGGCACATGAAATTCCGTGTATCACAGTAGGTTTTGTTGTCACTACAATGGTGTTGTTAGCCACAATATGTGATGCACAATTGTCTTCTACGTTCTATGACAGTACATGTCCCAATGCACTCACCACCATCAGAACTGTCATTCGCAGTGCAGTTTCTAAGGAACGCCGCATGGCTGCATCTCTCATTCGCCTTCATTTTCACGATTGTTTTGTTCAGGTACTTACTTCTCTTCATTTCTTATTTACTCATCAATACCATGCATTAACTTTAAGCTTAATTGTTGGACCATAAAATCATTAACTGAGAATCTTTTCATATGCCTTGCAGGGTTGTGATGCATCAATTTTGCTTGATGACAGCTCCTCCATCGAGAGCGAAAAGACTGCACTTCAGAATGTTAACTCAGTGAGAGGATTTAACGTCATCGATCAAGCAAAAAGTGAGGTGGAGAAAGTGTGTCCCGGAGTTGTATCATGCGCAGACATTGTGGCAGTAGCTGCTCGTGATGCATCATTTGCTGTATGTAACAAACTACGTACGTTGCTATATATATGTGTGTGTTTAAGTGTTTTTAAATAACATGCAAATTAACAACATGCATGGTCTTTTGTCTTTCTTCCTTATTCTTGATCAGGTGGGTGGTCCGTCATGGACTGTGAAACTTGGAAGAAGAGATTCTACAACAGCAAGCAAAAGTGAAGCTAGCAGTGACCTTCCACTTTTCACAGACGATCTTGACACTCTTATTTCTAGATTCACTAAGAAAGGACTCACTGCTAGAGACATGGTTACTCTATCTGGTAATTCATTAATCATGTTGCTTATATTTTTTTTTTTTCACTACTTTCAAAGTATAGGTTTTTAGGTGTGAGAAAATTATTAAAGCAAATATATGTGTGTTCTAATGCATGCAGGTGCTCACACAATTGGACAAGCTCAGTGCTTCACATTCCGTGGAAGGATATACAACAATGCAAGTGACATTGATGCTGGTTTCGCTAGCACTCGTCGACGTGGTTGTCCTTCCCTTAATAACAATGAAAATGATAAGAAATTGGCAGCATTAGACTTGGTGACACCTAATTCATTTGACAACAACTACTTCAAGAATTTGATTCAGAAGAAGGGTCTTCTTCAGTCAGATCAAGTTCTATTCAGTGGAGGTTCCACAGACTCTATTGTCTCTGAATACAGCAAAAATCCTACAACCTTTAAGTCTGACTTTGCAGCTGCTATGATAAAAATGGGAGATATTCAGCCATTAACTGGATCAGCTGGAATCATCAGAAAGATTTGCAGTTCTATCAATTAAGTTCGTGGACATATCATGTGTTGGCTAAACATTTCATGAATTATTTCATTTCCTCCTAAACAAGTGTTAAATATTCTTGTCCTTTGTTTGGTTCTTTGTAATTCTTTGATTCAATAATTGACTTCTGTTTATTCCTTTTACTGAAGTTTGATAAGTATGATTTCTTTTTCTTTTATTTTTTTTACTAGAGTTGTATTTGATTATCACAATTTTTGTTTTTTTTCTATATTAAAGTCCTACTTTACAATTTTAATGAAAAAACAAAAATAAAAAATAGTATTTTGTAAATAAAATTTTAATGAAAAATAATTAAAATCGTACTTTGCTAGACATAATTTTAAAAAAAATTATAAAAAAATATACGAAACAAAATCCTGTATGTCAATAAAAAATAAAAAGACAAGATTGTGCTTATGGAATACAAATTTTTAATACAGAATTGTACTTTTAAATATAACTTATTCAATTTTATAATTATTTTTGAATCGTATAATTTCTTCTTCGAAAATTACGTGAGAATAGTGAATCTTCCAGCCACCTCAATTCAAAAGACCAAAATTGAATCAGTCATATCATACAAGTTGACCAAGTTTCACACTCTTCAAATGTCAAATTTCATTTATATTTGTTTTGGTTTAAAATAAATTTATTTTTCATTACACTAAAATACATCATATATTTCTAAAAAGAAATGTTTTTTTCGTTACACTAAACTACGTTACATACTCTTTTTTTCTCAAAGCTTAATTTATGTGTGTATCAGCATTTATCAAATGTTGCTTTTGTGCTGTGATTTTATTTACTACAAGGGCCTATTATAACGTGAGTTCAAATTCGTATTTTAAGCTTGTGATACTGATAGAAATTCATTGGAAAGTGTTAAGTTGCTTTTTTGAGAAAAAAAAATAGTTTGTATATCTTTTGCTCGCAAAATACTTTTAAAAGGATCTAATATAAAAATAAAATAAAAGAAGCAAAAACTAATATATACTAAAGAATTATGTATTCTATTCTGTTATAAGTATTAATATTACAATTTATGATGTCATAATAAAAAATATATATTCTTTCTTATGATAAAAACAAGTTCATAGATCGAAAATGAAAATTAAAAATATTTCAGAGATTAATTAAAAGAGACAATTTAATATTAAAAATAAAATATATAGTCCTAATTGGGCTTTGCAAATTGTCAAAATTAGCAATTTGTAAAACTTTTGATAGAAGGCCACCATTCACAACTGTGGCCATAAAAGCCAGCAACTACGTGATCATATTACACTGTGTAGGTAAAAATACGACAAAAGAAAAAACAGAGGTGTTAATTCTCATAAAATATACTTTTCTGGCAAATTAATAAGTTACGTATACCCCACCCACGTGTTTATGAATACGGTCACAAGATTTCTCATTTTTAAATTAGTAAACATAATTTTAAAATAAAAAATAAATAAATTCTTTTTTCTCTTAGATTTATTTACTTTTATAACAAATTTTGTGAATACAAAATTGTATTTATTTTTATATAAATATAACGATTTTATTTGTACTATAAAAGATTCTCATTTACGTATTTTTCGAAAATGAAAAAGATTCGAGAAAGGTCTCCAATAAGACAAAAAGAAACATTCAGCCACGGCTCAGATTGGTGCGGCATATCTTCAACCTCATAGAGGTGCAGCAGCGTATCACCACCCCTTATGTCTGAATATTTGTTTACACATTGGCACGTTCAAACGTGAGAACCTCTTCGTACTTCCGAATGTTTCATTTGTACAATGTCAACCCGAACGTGACGGCTACCACCTATTCACCAAACAGTTTCTTTCTTCTTCTTTTTCTTCTTCTTCTTCTTCTTCTTCTTTTTCTTATATATACAAGAATTTGAATGCAATGCATGCATAAGGAAACCTTAATTCATAATTTTACACTATATGGTCACATTTTCTGAAACCATCATCATGAACATGAAGAACCTGAACATCTCTTTGTGCGTGCTTCTGGTAGCTCTTGTGCGCTTAGGGGGCAGTGCACCCTCAAGCTTCAACTATGGTGATGCCCTTGACAAGAGTTTGATGTTCTTTGAAGCACAAAGATCTGGTAAGCTACCACTGCAGCAGCGAGTCAAGTGGCGTGGTGATTCTGGCCTTCAAGATGGTTTTCAGCAAGGAGTGAGTCCTCATCATCATAACTCAATGAGTTGTAAATTGTAATATTAAGCCTTGTTTGTTTGCATCATTCTCTGCATAAGGGCTCGCACAAGTTAAGATTATGGAGAAGTTATAAGAAAAACTTCTACAAAGTTAAGTTCTTTTAGTGTGTGTTTTCATTTTTGTTGTTGCGTGATGATGCAGGTAGACCTGGTGGGAGGGTACTATGATGCAGGAGATCATGTGAAGTTTGGGTTGCCAATGGCCTACAGTGTCACAATGCTTGCATGGGGAGCCATTGAGTTCAGCAAGGAAATTACGAACCTGAACCAAATGGGACACACATTATGGGCCATTAAATGGGGAACTGATTACTTTGTCAAAGCACACACTCAGCCCAATGTTCTTTGGGGACAGGTAAGACAGGGACTGGTTCTTTTGTTCGTTCACCAATTTTCATCTGCTTGAGTTAATGATCATACACACAAGTTTCCTAATTAAGACCACAAAGTTTTTCATTATGATTTGACATCTTTGCCATTATTTATCATTATCACTCTACTTCAAATCTATATATATCATTTAGTTTAACAAACTTCTTTCTTGAGAGAAAATAGAGCTCTTAACAACTATAAGATGGATTATTTTTTACTCAAAAAGTTAAAACTAATGTATACATTTTAATTTTTGCATAAGTTTTTTCATGTACTTCTTCAAAAATTGAAGTATATTAGTTGATTTTAACTAGTAGAAAATTTTTCTTTGCTTGGTAATGTAAGATATTTCTTTGCTGTGACAAATTTCAGGTGGGAGATGGAGTTTCTGATCATTACTGCTGGGAGCGTGCTGAAGACATGACTACATCAAGAGGTGCCTACAAAATTGATGAGCAACACCCTGGCTCTGATCTGGCAGGTGAAACTGCAGCTGCATTGGCTGCTGCAGCTATGGCTTTCAGGCCCTACAACTCTTCTTACTCTGATCTCCTGCTAGTTCATGCAAAACAGGTGAGTATTAAACTGACTCATTAAAAATCACTGATAGCACTTAAAAGCAACACATGACATTGAAAGGGCAATGAGTTTAGGTGAAATCTTTAAAAGTAAAGACTACAAATCTCAATATTACACATGTATTCCATTCTCTGATTGATTAAGGCTAAGTAAACGCATATTTACTGAAAACCTTTTAATAGTTTACAGTCAAAGGAGTTGTTAACTTGCTATTGATAATGTTCTATCTGTTGCAGCTCTTCACATTTGCAGATAGGTTCAGAGGTCTCTATGATGACTCTATTTCAAGTGCTCAGCAATTCTATACTTCTTCCGGTTACTCAGTGAGTTAAAATTGCTATATTCTGCTTTTACTTTCATTAGTATCCATTATCAAATAAAAAACTTGACTCTGCTGCTGTGTAGGATGAATTGTTATGGGCTTCCACTTGGCTACACCGGGCAACTGGAGATGAATTCTACCTAAAGTATGTAGTGGACAATGGTGTGTATATGGGTGGAACTGGCTGGGCAATGAAAGAGTTCTCTTGGGACAACAAATATGCTGGTGTGCAGATCCTCCTAACAAAGGTAATTCTTTGTAACAAAAAAAAAATCCCTGCTTCCTAGCCACTTAATTTAAATCAATTTCATGTTCTGAAAGTATAATGGCTATATTTGAAGATAATTTATAATAACATGATCTTTACAAAACTATATAGTATCATTTCATCAACTTGCCACTCCCCAAATGGGAAAGGACTATTGCTGTTTTTGTGAGTCCATGATTTTGTCATGCAAGGAAATCAAATGTGCACCCACACCAAAGTCAATTAGTTTATTGCAAGGCCGTAGCCTAGACTATTATGGTTCAATCAATCGTGCAATAAATGGTTCAATCAATCATGCAATAAATGGTCATACCTAATTTGCAGATATTACTAGAAGGGAAGGCTGGTCCTTACGCTGATACACTAAAGCAATACCAGGCCAAGGCAGATTACTTTTCATGTGCTTGCTTGCAGAAGAATGATGGTTACAATGTCCAGAAAACACCAGGTTAGAATTAATTTAACAGCCTCTTAAACTCCTTCTCAAATGGATTAGGAATATTCATGGAAAACTACAATAATTTCATTTGATTTCTGCTTATCAGGTGGCTTACTATACGTGCATGAATGGAACAACTTGCAGTACGCATCTTCTGCTGCATTCCTTTTAGCTGTTTACTCTAATTACCTCTCAGCAACAAAAGCAAATCTCAACTGTCCAGATGGACAAACTCAGCCTCAGGAGCTCCTCAACTTCGTTAAGTCTCAGGTATCTTTGTAATCTACCCTTTCCTAACTTGTATAAAAAACTTTAGTCTAATGTTCTCTAATAAAAAAACTCTGCTTTGGTCTCAGAAATCCGCATAATAAAGTTTTTATAAAAGATTACTACTAGTCAGTCGAGCGAAACTCCAATTTTAATTGAATAGCACCAAAGACACCTAAGAAAATGCATCTAATATAAGTTTTGTCCATCATGATTTAATGCGTGGTTTAATTAGTAAACTGAAACTGTGAATTTTGATTGACACAGGCTGATTATATCCTTGGTAATAACTCAGCGGATATGAGCTACTTGGTTGGATATGGAGCAAAATATCCTCTTCATGTTCACCACAGAGGCGCTTCCGTTGCTTCAATTTTTGCTCTTCACAATGAGGTTGGCTGCAGTCAAGGATTTGAGCTGTGGTATAACCGTGCTGAGGCAAATCCTAATGTCATCCATGGTGCCCTCGTGGGTGGTCCCGATAAAAATGATGGCTTCTCTGATGACAGATCCAATTATGAACAAACTGAGCCTACACTTTCAGGTTCTGCTCCTCTTGTGGGCATCTTTGCTAAACTGCAGAGTTTGTATGGTAATATAGGTGAAGGTGAGGAGTAATTTCCATCCCTCATACACTAATCTTCTCTGTTGTCTTTTTTTCTCTTTCAGCATGAATCCTCAATCACTTTTCTCTTTTCACAGGTTACAACCATAATGAATCACCAGTGGCCCAGCAAAAAACACAAAGTGAGTATCATAGAACTTGTTTAGTTCCACGTCCAGATGTGAGGGATAATCGCTGTTCTACACTACTATGATCTGTTTTCTTCCTCATACACTATGAAGCCTCATCACTTTTCTCTTCTTTGTCACAGGTTACGACCAAAATGAATCACCAGTGCCCCAACAAAAAACACCGAGTGAGTACTAGTCTATAGAACTTGTTTGGTTCCAAGTCCATATGTGATTTTTCATGTTTGCTCAGAAGCTAATAGTTATAGTTTTTACATTATGTAACATAATTGACATTGACTTTGGTTTCCTAACATGCATAAAGTAAACTAATCTAACAAAGTTGAAAAAAGAGTTTAAACCTTGTTTTAATTTAGAAAAGTTCTACTCTGGCTGTCTTCGCATGCTACTAACATCTATTGTGGCGTGATAGGTACATACACAGGAAAAGAAACGGCATCTAAAACATCAGAAGGTATGTAAAACTAATGATCGTTGCTTTCTAAATTTTATTTTTGCTATCACTTGCTAAAGAATGATACGGCTGGGTTGCAGGTGCCCCATTGGAATTTCTTCACTCAATAAGTAGCTCATGGACTGTTGGAGGTGCAACCTACTACCGTCACAGGGTCATAATCAAGAATACTTCTTCGAAGCCAATCTCAGATCTTAAGTTGGTGGTTAAGGACCTCTCAGGCTCTTTATGGGGTCTCTCCCCAACAGAAGAAAAGGACACCTATGAACTTCCCCAATGGCAGAAGATCTTGAATCCTGGGTCTGAGTGCATATTTGTATATGTTCAAGGCGGACCCCAGGCTAAAGTCTCCATTAAAAGCTTCCATTGATCATTTTTTGAGACCACGTTAACAAAGGGGAACACTTTTTCAACAAGTTTAATTTGACAGTTGAACTTCTGTCACTCCATGATTGTAATTTTGTGTTATCAATTTATCAACCCAGTTCATACCTCACCGTCCACACTTAATTGTAACATCAGTTTCTGAAACTTCCCTATTTGATCCTACAAACAATCGATATATGAAAAGTTACCAAAGAGTCAAATTATATACGAGCTTGTATTATGGTATTTAGGTGCAGGGGACTTTTCATGCCTAGCAAGGTCATATGCAAGAGCAATTGCTAGCTAAGGCACTCTTTGTAATGTCACAACTCACAAGGTTCTTATTCAAAGGACAGACGGGAATAAATTTTTATTGCAAGTTTATATTTCAATTCTCATGAGCATAGATCATATAAAGATTCTTACATTCATAATCATATGACCTGCATTTTTAGCACATCGCAAAAAGAAAAGTTTAAAAGCCGTAAAGGAAAAACTCCAAAAATAAACCTACAAAAAGCAAAGCAAATGCTCAAAACTGAATGCGACTGTCTGATTGCAAAACAAATATCGCCAATGCCTATGCTAATTCCGGTGACACTAGCTTCTGTGGGGTATCTGCCGCTTAATGCTGGTCTTTGGGAATGTCAAGATCTTTAAATATTGGACTGTCAACTCCAACACCCATAGCATTCAGACCATTGTCAACATATAGAACAGTACCAGTGATGGCAGATGCCAAAGGTGACGCTAAGAAGGCAGCTGCATTGCCCACCTCCTCTGTAAGAACACAAATTTCAACTTAGTTGTGCAAATGATCACAGATTGAAACTGGAAGCTGTACATTACAAGGAATAATTCTCATGAAAGTGTTACCTGCCGATAGTTCTTTCTGTAGTGGTGCATTGGCTGATGAATAATCAATCATCATATCAATGAATCCAATAGCCTTTGCAGCCCGACTTCTCAGTGGACCTAGGGACAAAAATACATTGTGTCAACATGTTAATCACAGAAACTAAATTAAATAAACATGCAAACAAACATTGAAGGAAATTCGTTAACTTCAACATAGATGGAATTATAAGCAGTGGGTGAGAAAAGAATGAAATAGCACAAAAACATGTAATCTAAATGGAACTACAAGGTGTCACTTTATTCTATTGTAGGGAAGACTTAATTCGTGTTAATTATACAGAAAGTATTGATATAATAGAATAAAATACCACTCAACTATTATCCTTTTGGTGGCAGTCAAGGACAAAGTTGACTAGAGCCGGATCATGGCGTGAAAAATCAAACCAAGTCCAAACATAGGTGCCCATATGAACAGCTCATTTTTAATTGCCAATATATAACAAAACAGATGGTCTTGGATTTGTTTAACAAATTTAAGATACCCAACAAAATTAATTGTTAGATTCTTGCACCCCCATGGCATAAGACCTAACTTTTAAAGCTATGCCTACTTGTGCAAAATGTCACAGAACAAGCAAGACACACAGCGGTCCCCACCACCATCTTCTACATTATGAAATCTTAGCAAGACAGAATGAACGTTCCCGAAATTGGAAAACAGAAAGGTTACCAGCAGATATAGTATTGACTCTAATTTTGCGCTTTCTTCCTGCTTCAAAAGCAAGAACCTGAAAAGGCATGAAATGTGATGTAAATAGAGAGAGAGAGAAGAAGCAAAGAAACACATCTGAGTCAGTCCATGAAATGGAGAATTTTGGGGGGGAGGAAGCTTACTCGGGTATCACTCTCTAGCGCAGCTTTTGCAGAACTCATACCACCACCATATCTGTATCAGTATTTAGATCATGAATATTGTCAGTCTAAAACTATGAATCAGAGAATGATAAGGACTTTCTATGGCATAATCAACATACCCAGGAATGATCCTTTCAGAAGCAATGTATGTCAGAGAGATTGAAGAGCCACCTAAAATCAAATCATAAAAGTAAATGATAAAATGATAGGCGAAAGTAGGAAGTAATACAATGCAAGCCTTGTAAGATAAGAGAAATGCCTGGGTTCAGAATAGGAAGAAAATGCTTGAGTAAAGAGACATAGGAGTAACTAGATGCAGATATTGCAGCAAGATATCCATTTCGAGATGTCTCCAACAATGGTTTCGTCACCTATATCAAAGTTAACTTCTTATTAAAGCCAGATGTCAAATGCATAAAGGAACTTCGATGCTTATTAATGTATCTATCGTACCTCTGGTCCATTGGCAAGTGAGTGCACAAGGATATCTATGCTGCCAAAGTCTTCCTTAACAGATTCAGCAACTTCCTAAAAAGTATAGTAATGGACAACAGATATATCAAAGCTCACAAATTCTGTCAGGCAGGACCCAGGACAGCTGGAGTCACAGTTCATAATATTATCCAAAAACACCACTACGCTTAAATACTTCATTGAATGCCAGGGTTCTTCAACTCCCAGTTAAAAAAGATATCATATGCTTAACTAGCAAATGAAAAGACACTCAAAGAATCATCTCCTTAATGTAGGATATAAAAGTGATGTAGCTTTAGCTTAAGACATGTTGTAATACGACATCCAGAACATATGAAGTAAGAATAGTAGTTGAATGGCTTATGCAAAATTTGTACTCAAAAATAAAGGGCAACATGGTTGTCATAACTGCTATTCGTACATAAAGACAAACATGGCATTAAACATATTGGTTAAAAAGTAATAATCTTATATCAAACATGTAAAGCTCTGGTTTTTGAAATACTATTTATAAGATTATAAGAAAATCATGTGTTCATATTTACAAGAGAGGAAAGAAGAAAAACAACCAAAATGTGTAAGGATAAATTAAAATACATTATTAATTCAGCATTTTGTTGTAGAAATGGAAAAAAAAAAAAAAATGCTTCTAAGTTTCTATTTGGTAGGGGCGAGAGGTGGTCTTCTTGACTAAAGAATTCAAACACGCTACAGCATGTGATACCAGATTAGATCATTGGTCCTACTAATGTTAAGGCTACAAAAGTCTACTGAAATCAATCTTAAGCATAAAAACATCATAATTTTCAGCCCTAAATTCTAGTTTTTTACCAAAAAGTATAACATTCAACAATTTTATCCAAGATGGCAACCATAAGACCATTTTAACCATGTAAAATTTAGTGTATACCTGAACAGTCCATTTAGCGGATCCTGCGTACCGCTTGTTTGTTTTTATCTATACAAATTTCCGGACAAAAAAAAAACATCAGCATGAGGATATAAATTCTGACGTTAAAAACAAGAAAAAAGTCTAGGCTTTTCTTTTTTACATCTTCTGGAACATCATCAGGATTGTCAAAAACTGCATCCAGTGGATAAACTTTTGTAATTTGCATCATTGATCCATCTGGTAATCTGGAAAACATACTTTCGTATTAGCATAGTATTGCATAGTCTAACAGACAAGATCAGTAACAGTATTGAAAGTCATACATGCGTGACTCATCAAACTTTCCACGCCTTAGGCTGGACTCAAAAATATTCAGAGCCTACAGAAATGATTCACAGTTAGTAAATGTATCAACATAATTGGACGGGAGGAAAACATATGCAGTAGAGGGGGGACGTGTTGTTCCAAAAGTCAGCAGACAGAACCTAGTGAATTTCACTTTTTTAACCAAAAAACAAATAACTTACAGGAACCCATGTGCCCACAAGAATTTCAGCTCCTGCTGCAGCAAGAGATTTTGCAATTGCCCATCCGTATCCATTGTCATCAGCAACACCAGCAATAAAAGCCCTTTTACCTATACATATATTGCTATTTTCAGTAAAGCTATAATTGCTTTCATACGCTATGACAGTAAAATCTCTCTGTGTGTGTGTATAATCACTCAAACTACAAAATTCGATAAGAAAACTCACTTTAGCTGAAATTATCAACAAAAAACAGATAAAACTGAATATTAGATGCTATTAATGTAACGAACTATTATATAAATTGGCCTCAGTTGAGAAGGCCAACTTTCAATAGCTTTTTACAGCCAAGTAAGCACCATCTCTTGAGTGGCTGCAAGGAAACAGGTTATGTTGATTTGTACATTACCAAGGGGCTCAGTATACCTTGAAATAATTGTAGTTAATATGAATTGAGCAGGTTAAATTGTCAGAAATTCAACATGCTGCCTAAACTCTAGACATGTAAATAAAAAGTAATATTAACAAAGAGCAGTAGAGAAACTGAATGATACCTTTCAGATTAATTGGCAATCCTGAGACAGCACTTTCTGCACTAGACTCAGATGTAGCCTTTGTGACACTTTTGACCGATTTTATGGACGATGAAGTGAAGCCCCGCTGGAAAGGTTGCACTGATGCAACATTACATGCACTTGCAAGTTTATTCCATGATCCAATCATGGACTTGCCACCAAGAACCACAGCACTTGCATCTGCAATCTTTTGTGATGAAGGAATGCATGATCTTGACATTGCAAATTGCAAACCAGAGAAGGATGTTGTTGCCATCTTTAATGTGTGCAGTATGGCAGAAGGGCCCCTAAATCTGCATAAGAAAACAGGCATCAATATCTTAAAAATCACTATAGATTAGACTTAACCGATTTCTTATTCTTCAGATCTAATACTTAAACGTTTAAAAGTGGCATAGAGAAACAGAACGTTCTAGTTATCAAGAGCTTGATAACAGAATAAAGTTTAGACAATTGAGAATGTCCACGTGATTATTATTGAGTTAAAATCGTCATCAAATTCAAAATTTTCACCAAACAGTTTGAACTGGTATCACTTAAGAAGATTAAATTAATCTCAAAGTATGAAGTAGTCAAGAATAAATATACAAATAAATATTCAACGGTCCTCCACAACTTCTCTGAATTCTTAGTAGCTAAAAAATTCCCTTCATATATTTTAACAAGCACAAAAAACACAAATCCAACAAATTGACGTCATCTGCAACAAGAGAACAAAACATTCTAAATCATACGAAACCAGCGGCTTCAAAAGGGACATAGACATCAAAAGACTTAGCTACTACTTAGGAGTACAAAAAGAGTAAAATAATAGCAAATCATTTCAACCAACTTATTCAAATTATTTTCAAAACCTGGCTTACGACAGCTAAATCCCTTTACAGGGACACTCCCATAAAACCACCAATCTGACATTCTCAAACTACTACACAATTAAAAAAGGAGAAACACAGGGGAAATACAAAACTTCTGAAGTGTTGAGCTATCTACTAGTCATTTAGTCAAATCAAATCTAAAATCTCCATTTTTCACTACATGGTAGCTGAACCGTGAGGACAAAAGCGCTAGGCCCAGCACAAAATGCACCTAGAATCCGTAAAAAGAACAAAACTTTAGCTCATATTCTGCCGATCAAGAAAAACCCAGCAACATTCTTAAGCGGGGTCACTAAATCTGCAGTTCTAACTAAAACCCCACAAACATTTTAACACAAAAGTCGAGAGCTTTAACAAAAAGGTGACATAAACGCTTGAAGGGGAAGGTGGGGGTTACCTGATGTGTGCTAAAAGAGCCAATGTGAGGAATGGGAAATAGCAGAGCAATGAGATGAGAAGAATGCTTAGTTGCGGCTGCAGGCCACTGAGAGCCGAATTTGAGACTTTGAAATTGACGAAAAGCGTGGCGAGTCTCTCTCTCACACCCACTATTGCTAGTTACTGTTTCTTTGGTGTAACTTTTTTTGGTAAAAATTTTCTACTGTAACACTATTGTATGTGAATCTTTCCTTTTGTCTCTAACTTCACTACCTCGTAGATTTCGAATGTAAAATTTCTCAGGTTCAACTAATGTAATAAGTTTAGGAATTAAAGGGACATTATAAAATTTTATTTTATATTTTCATAATGTTTTAGAAACTAATGTGATAGTTCTTTACACTTTTAGAACTGGAATAGAGGTTTGTCCTATGTTGATGTCATTTACAATGTAGGTAATATTTAAAAAATAAATAGCTTTTATATTTATAAATATCCAATATTATTTATCATTTTTATGGACATTCCTTTTAAAAAATATTAATTTTGTATTTATATTTGTGTATAAACTATATTGGATCGTGTCTGTTTTAAAGGAGATATATTGATGATAAAAGTAGTTTAGGTTGTAATTTGTAACTGATTTAAGAAGTGTTTTCTCGTGAAGAAAATAAAGGAATAATATGCATTGAAGTATTCATATTTGTTGGTAATTTAATTTGGAGATCACGTTACAAAAAATAATGGCTAAATTAAAAGATGGTGTGAAACTTGTACAGTAGTTTGATTGATTTTATTTTGTTTTGTTTAATAACAATTAAGAGACCTGTGATTTTTTTAGTTGAATATATCTAGTATTAAATATATACAAATGGTTAGCTTGTTTGAGAATCGTTTCTATAATTAAATTTATTTTTCTATTTTTGAGGATCAATTGTTAATGTGTTGTTTAGTTTCATGTTAATGAAAAAAAAAAATGGAATGCATTGTACCCTAATGTTATAATGCATTATTAATGCTGGCTTCTTTTGTTAGGTAAGTTGTGGCCAGAATCCGTAGGATACATCGTCAGACATTTCTTATTTCAACGATTACATTGGAAATAGAGATAACCACTTTAGAAAGCTAAAGAAAAATTATGTAATACAAGATATTTATATTTTCTTAATAACTTAGTTATAATGATGTAATAATAAATTAAATATAGTCATTTTTCTTTTTTTATCGTACTTTATTTTTAATTAGACGTTAATAAGTCTTTGTTAATAAAATAAATACTCTATATGTCGTATTTTTTTTTTGTTTTAAGTTAATATTTAGATAAATAAATAAGAAGATTCTTTCACGGAATTAAAATATAAGTGTAATATTGTTATAAGGATGTTTTAATAACTAAAAAAATATAAAATAATAACGGATTAATATAACAAAAAAAATTAGTCTTTAGTCTAAAGTAATGTAATAACAAGTAAGATGATATTAAATGTCTATATTTATTTAAATTTATTACATATCATTCAGATGAAATTTTAACATTCATAATGATTATTTTGAAACTTAACTTAAAATGAAAATACATCAAAGTATAAATTATTAAGTGACATAACCACAACATTTTTATAAAGATATTATTTAGGAAAGTTTTTGAAATTTTACTGAAACTTATTTTGCTTATTTTGCTTTGAGTTATTTTAAGTACGAATTTGTTTATTTATATATATGGTAGTCTCTTTGTTATCTATTTTTAATACATCCCCAATAGGGTATGTTGATGTTACTGGTATAATATATAGAAGGTGGTTTAGTTTCCACCTCTTCAACTAGTTATGAATTATCATATGGTGCATCAAATGAGGAAGATGTCTCAATTAATGGTATTGATGTGACTAAACACTGATAGGGTGGTTTGCATTCACATTAAAATTATTATTGCATTTTCAATGTCTATTAAATGTTAATAGTCAAGGATGTAAACTTTATATATAAATACTTAATAAAATGGTTTTGTCTAACTTTATATATAAATACTTAATAAAATGGTTTTGTCTATGATGATGTGGTATCTATTTGTATGCAAGACATATTTTCTTAATATGGATTATTAATTCATAATTCATTTTTAAACCTCAAATATATTTAAAATGATGAATCTTCTTATATAACTTTTTACATAAAACTTTTACTAAACTTTCACATAAAAATCAATCATGATGTAGGTAATATTAATTATTTCGTATATAAAAATCAATTATGTAAATTCTAGATCATTAAATATATTATAAAGAGTGAGTCTTCTTACATAGTTATTGGTACAAGATTTTTACTAAACTCTTACATAAAAACAAATCATATTGTGAGTGATATCAATTATCTTATGACAAAGATCAGACATCATAAGTTACAATAATAAAATATAATAGTAGAAATTAAATAAAAAAAATTACAATTTGACTATTGACTATAATTTTTAATCTAATAATAAATGATTATCTTAATATATTATGTACAGTTCTCTTAATATTTTTAAGATTTATATATTAATTAATTATGATTAAAGCCTCATAAATTAAGTATTTTAATATAATTTTAGGTCTAATAAATTGTTAAAAGTATAAACCACAATACAATATAATTACGGAGTCTCACCGCCGCATAACTATTAATTATTATTATTTTTTTACAATTGTCACGTTTATGTCAAACAAATATCACAAACTCAAAAACATATTCTCTGATATTTTTAATAAATAATTAAATATGTGTCTTTCAAACAACAAAATAATGATTTACATTTTACTCTTGCATAACATTTTTTATTTTGTTTTTATCGTCTCATGCCATTCACTGTAAATTAAAAAGAAATTACTACCAAAGACCAATGTCCTGATTTATAAGATTATCTCTACTACATATATAATAATAATTCATTCCTAATTATCTATACATGTACATTCAATCAAATGTTAATAATCACATAACACATACAATAAGAATAACAGTGAGACAAACAATCCCCTAAAAGTACAATTTTAATGTTGGAGTTTACATTCTGATACCGCATCAATTTAATGTTTGAAACTCATACTTTTCAAGTCTTTCAAATATAAAATGATTATAAACAATTTTATTCTATATAATCATTTCAATTATAAGTCAGTCCAATAATCTATTACTAGTACATGTAAATTTAGTTCCAGTATAATGTTATTAAGTGCTTGGTTATAATGACCAAAATAACCCTTTTATAAAAAACAGTAAAATAATTTTAAAACTATAATTTTTAATAGATATATAAAATGTGTATTTTCAAAAAGGCTACAAAATCTACACAAGTTAATGGAATTCAGAGAACTAGAACTAACTCAGACTTTGACATAGTTCAAAGATTTACATTTTTCATCTGTTTGTTTAACTTATTTTTTATTAACTATTTTCATACTAAAGAGGACTCATGTATATTTCTAAAAAAGTATTATTTGTTCAAAACGCATTGTTTCTACTATTTTTATTTATTTTTGTTTTCAGTTACAGTCAACTCCTAGAACTCAACAGAGCATTCTAACTTCAAAATAGATTTTAAAACAATATTAGACAAGTTATAAATTTATATTCTCATAAAGTTTAACTTCTATATTTTAACTATAAACTTTACATTTTTCAAAAAGAAAAGGCTTAGAAATACTTGTAGTATGTTCACCCAATTTATCAAAACATAACATATACTTGTGAGCTACAAATTACCCTCAACTGAAACTCTTAAAATTATATTTAACATTAAATGGCTGAATTACTGTAGTTTAAAACCAAATTCAAAAAATTTCAACCATCAGATTTTAACATATCATCAAAATATCAACACTAACTTTGAAAAATATGAGAGTTCATTGAGTACTGTCTTCAAACTACACATGATTTCATAAAAGAATATAAAATTTTGACATTATATTCTTTGTATTTAAAACATTCCATACATATATTAAAAAATTCATATAATCAGATTTCATGCAAAACAAATTATACACATAAATTTCAGCAACCAAAATGAAATCAACACACAGTGTCTTTGTTCTATTAGATGGAGACAAACATACATACCCATAGATAAATACCCAAAAGACATTCATGGTTTCCTATCCAAACAAATAGAACACTTTTATCTTGTATGAAAAGGTGAAAAATATTGTTGTGAAAAAGCTTGCATGCAACAAAAGATGAAATGATGTTGCTTTTCATCTTTGATTTTTATTCTTGCTGACTTTATAAAATGTTTGCGGTTTTCTACTTGAAAGTTACATGATTTGTATGAATTTCCTATTTATTAGATATGACAATTATATAAATAATTACTGGTACAAACATGGAGATTATGATTTCAATCCTAATAGAAATTAACATTGTATATTTATAATTTGTCATTATTATTAACTCATGGTGTTAAAAATATCTTCACTTTCCACCTTTTTACACCATTGTCACTCCAAAAAATTAACATCCTCTGACACATGGGAATGCAATTCAAATAATCATATGTTATTTAAGTAAGAATTTCTGTTATTTCAATTTTTCTGTAAGATAGTCATAGATGATTTTTCAATTATATATATATATATATATATATATATATATATATATATATATTATAATAATAATAATAATAATAAACATAGACTAAAAATATATAACATTTGTTTATATGAATATTAAGGTAGATTCTAACCAATACATATTTTATCGAGGTTGTCAATTTCACTGTGTAATATTTTTACACTACTTAATGTCATCATCTCCTAAGTATTAACTGTGATCCTTCTCTATTTTATTTTGATGTATTAGTCTTTAAATAATAATCATATGAATTCCTTGTCCAACAACAGTAACATATCAAAACACCTGGTATCTTATTATATACTTTATTATTTTATACATTAGTTTTACATTAATCAACGTAGAAGGTAGAAAATCATCTATATAAAAAAAAAATTTTTAGTGATAAATTTACTTTTTAACACTGTGAAAATACATATAAGCCATTTATACACTTATAGTTATTTTTTTATATATTAAATTCAAATGATTATAAAATATTATTTTCCAATATGTCATATATAGGAATTTTGTCTAAAAAGACAGAAATTATAGAATATGTGTCATATTTTTAGAAATAATTAATTATAATATATTAAGTGTATACTATTACTGCAAATAAACAATGAACATTTTATTTTTATTCTTTGTACAACTTAAATTTATACAAAATATTTTATTCATAATATATTATTTTTTTTTTACATAATCATGCTACACTTATAAAATGATAGATATATGATTATAAAATAAAGAATATATATAAAAAATATCTCAGTAGTATTTTATATATAGAATTTAAATATTACCTAGAAAATAATAAAAAAAGTTATTATTCATAATATGCTTAAAAATTAAAATAACATTATCAAAATATACAAAAGCGAAAGTAAACAAGTTTATGGAGGCTAAAATAAGATGATATAATATATTTAAGTCAATTATTATATATTAGTTTCAAGTTTTGTAAAATATAGAAAAAATAACAATATTTATTCTTTTATTTATATTTATTAGTTAAAAAATATATAACTTATTTTATTATTTTTATCTTTAAAGAATAAATATTTGTTTATAATATATTGAGGAAGTTATTTTACTGTGATTTAATGATATAATATCAATATTGATACAATTCTAAGTAAAATATAATAATTTTTTTAAAAATGTAATATTAAAAGTAAATTATTGAATACAAAATGAAATTACCTTATTTTTTAAAAGTATAAATATAATACTTAATTAAATTATTTGTATAGCCTCTTTAGATAAACTCAACAGGAATGTAGTATAATATTAAAAATAAGTTTTTTTGTCATTAAATATAAATAGGGTTCACATATTCTTTTTACAACTTTAAGTATTTTTTTTCATATATTTTACACAAAATTACACCTTTATTTTGAAAATAAAGTTCATTTGTTCAAAAGGAAATTATATGCCTTCAAATTGATGTTAATTTAATTGTCTGAACAAAAATATAGAAAACACCAAAATCATATTTTTTTCTATTAAATTTTATATAACTTCAAAGCATAAAATTTGCACTCAAATATGTTTTACTGTATATATCTAAGTCCATTAAGAAGACTAATTTATATACTTATTTTTTTTACAAAATCTAAATGTAAAATTATTTTATTTTAATGAAAATTTATATATATATATATATATATATATATATATATATGTACATGCAACATTTTTAGTTATAATAAAAACATTTTTAACTATGTTTCTTTGATGAGAGATTCTTAAATATTTTTCTTATTTTTATTTTGATTTATCATTTTGAATACATTTAGATTAGCTGAAATTTTATTTTATAAAATTTTTTCAATAATAAAAATTAATATTATAAATGTTATGTTGAACATATTTACTTTGATTGTATAATGTTCATGTTTACAAAATAATGATTTAGTAAGTTTTTTCTTACAGAGATTAATCTTAAAAAAATAAAAAGCTATTTTAACTTAGATCTAAGCTGGCAAGAAAAATATCTAAGCCCATGAAAACATTAGTCAGCAAAACGCACAGCAGCATTGTTTGTTGCAAGGCCCAAAACCCTAACCCCTGACCAAAGCTAGGGGCGCGCAGTATATAATCATAGCAGCCGTAACCTCAGACACACTCTCTGTTTTTCCAAAACCCTAATATTTCGACGTAGGGTTTTGCAGAGCTTCTTCCTCCTTTCAAGTTTCTTCTTTTTAGCCGGCGACACTTGCTTTTCCGTTCTTCTAATCTGAAATGGGCAAGTCAAGCAAGAAATCAGCTGTCAAGGTTTGTGCTTCGTTCTTTATTTTTTATTTTTTTGGTAATAATCCTTTGTTCTGTGAATTTCATTTACCATTAGACTGTTTTTCGCCTATTCACTCTCTTGTAGCTAACTTTCCTTCGTTCTTTGTTGTTTTTGTTTCTTGAAGGTTGACTCTGCTCCAGCTGTTGTTCCGCCATCCAAATCCGCTAAAAAGGGTATTCTATTATTTCTCTTTTTATTTTGGTGGCTTTATCTTTATGTGTTTTTCTTTTGTTTTTGTATTATCTTATATGTCGTGTTATTTTTTTTATGGGTTATAGTTAATGACATGTGTTTTTAGGTTTAGATGTCGGGGTCTTGTTTTACACTGGGTTGACTCTAATGTTACCTTGAAACACAGCTTCGGATGAAAGAAGAAATTTTGGCTGATTTTGCAATTTGGGTTACTGTTTTGTAGAATATAATCCAAGCATGAACTAACATGAATAGGTCTTAGTTAGCTTTGTTTGTGTTTTTAGGGTAAATCGTTGTAAGTATTGTTCTTTTGGAGTAGTTAACAGACCGCACAACCTCAGAAAATTGAGATTTTGAGCTTCTTTTTGATATTTTATTTTTCTATTTTATTCATTTTCTCGAACTATTTTTGCCTTGCAGGAAACAAAAGACAAGCTGAAGAAGAAAGTGAGAAGCAAGTGATTGCAAAAAAGCAGAAGATAGAGGAGGTTGCTCAGAAGCAAAAGCAGGAAGCAAAGGTGCAAAAGAAGAAGGAGGAAAGTAGTTCTGATGATTCTTCTTCTGAATCTGAAGATGAGGTATTGCACTAGTCTATTAATGGTTTAATGCATTAATAGGCCTAAATTTCATGAGGTATCTATTTTGTTTTTTGGATCCAGAAACCTGCTGTTAAACCTGCTGCTCTTTCAAAAAAGACACCTGCTAAAAATGGTGCTGGAAATGCCCCTCTAAAGAAAGGAAAGCCAGCCTCCAGTTCATCTGAATCATCTGAAGATAGCTCTTCCGATGAGGATGAAGTGAGTGCAAAAAAGCCACAGAAAGTAATAGCTGAGAAACAAAAGAAAGCTGCACCTGTGCCAAAGAAGAAGGAGAGTAGTTCAGATGATTCTTCTTCCGAATCCGAAGACGAGGTATTGCACCTTACTAACTATTGTTGAGTTCTTAGAGGAAGTTTGAGTTTCCTGTCAGCACAGTGATAAATTGTTGTTGCAACTATTTCATCATGATTCTATTTTCTTGCACTCAGAAACCTGCACCAAAAGCAGCTGTGCCTTCAAAGAACGCTCCTGCTAAAAATGGTGCCCCATCAAAGAAAGGCAAGCCAGCCAGCAGCCCCAGTGATTCTGACTCTTCTGAAGATGACTCCTCTGAAGATGAGGTATTGTGCACAACAAATTGTGATTAAATTACTAAAATTGCTTAAATTTTATGTCAGTTTAAAGATCACTCCTATTGGTATTTTTATGAGCCTTCTCATGATTTTTTCTCTTTTGGTTTCAGAAACCTGCTGTGAAGAATGGTTCTGTAACTGCCCCTGCAAAGAAAGGCAAGCCAGCCGCAAATTCAAGCTCTTCTGATTCATCTGATGACTCCTCTGATGAGGAAGATGTGAGTAACGTGTTTCAAGATATGTCAACTAGTTAAAACCATCCCATTATTTGGGATTGTTTGTTTGTTGAAATACTCACCTTTCCTATTTTTTGATATTGTTTTAAGGTTCCAAAAGTCAAGGCGGTCCCTGCTGCTCCAGCTAAGAAAGTGGAAAGCTCAGATGATGATTCAAGTGATGACTCCGATGAAGACGATGTAAGTTGTGGGTTATTGGGTGTAACTTGTATCGGAACTTGTTTTGTTCTTATAAATTTGTCTTTGAGCATAATGTTCTGTTTTTGTAATTGGATATACATAGGATGTCAAGCCTGCTGCAACTGCTGTGTCAAAGCCTTCTGCTGTCCCAAAGAAGAAAGTTGATAGCTCTGATTCTGATGATAGCAGCTCTGAAGAAGACAATGTACATTTTTTAGTTCTATTTATCTTTTGATATTGTGTTTTTTTGGTTTATGTTGCTAATGACCAGTTGCTAATGACCAATGAGTTATTGACTTATCCTTAATTGGTTTTTCATGTAAATCAGTTATTTAACTTAAACAAGCCTAATGTCTTTGTGTTTCTAGAAAAAGGTTGCCAAAACTGTTTCCAATGCCAAGTCAGCGCCGGTGTCTAAAAAGCCTGCAAAAGCATCAAGTTCTAGTGATTCAGATGAAGAGGTATTTCATTTAATTCTTACTTTGTGCAGGTTTTGGTTTTATAGTTCATAATTTAATTCAACTTTTTTGACATTTTGGTGAAATTTATTGGTTAACTTTTACAGGAGTCTTCTGATAGTGACTCTGAAGAGGAAAAAGTATGTTTGAATTTGGTTTTATTTTACGCATATTCTCTTTCTGTATAGCTTTTGTGTGTTTGGTGATCAAATATACCAATTTAGATTTATAAAATTATTGCAGAAAACTGCAAAAGCTGCTAATCTTAACAAGAAAGCAGCTCCTGTTGTGAACACTGCTAAAAAAGTTTCCACTGAAAGTTCATCAGAGAGTGATTCTTCAGATGACGAGGTATTTTGCAGCATATATATATATATATATATATATATATATATATATATATATATACACATTTTGGCACATGCTATTTTAGTCCTTCTCCGAATCTTTGCAAGTGTCTTAGCTTACAATCTGCAGCGGTTATGTTGTAAATGTAATATGCCTATTTGTCTCATGTAATATTTGTTTTGTTGCTATTCATGATCAGACATGGATTTTTTGTGTTATCAACAGGGGAAGAAGATGGATATAGACGAGGATGATAGTTCTGATGAAAGTGAAAAGCCACAGAAGAAGGTATGTATATAAACGGATTAGGAGAATTGTTCAGGTTTAGGTATTTGTTATATTTTAATGTTGTTTGCATTCTTATTTATTATTTGAATGCTGGATGCCTAAAAGAATTAAAATTAATATTTACTTGAAAAACCAATCAACATTAGAAATTTGATATAGTGACTTAGGATTTATTTACTGTTGATTTGAATAACTTTTGTTCACACAGGATTTTTTTGTTCTAATTAATGGTGGATACATGCTCCAATTACATTTATGCAGTGTGCTCTAATGTTTTTGCTAACATTTGGAACTGATGTATTGTATAGTTTGAAATTAGTTGTTGTTTAATTGTATATTTAAAAGTGGAGGTTTATTGTTGTTTTCTTTTTTCTCCAAAGACTGTCAAAAGTGTGAAAGAAAGCAGTGACAGTTCGGATGATGATAGTGAGGAAGAAAGTGAGGAGGAGCCCTCCAAAACTCCGCAAAAAAGAGTAAGCAGCGCCACTCTATTTGGCTAAGTCCTGCTTCAAAAAGTCAATTTGTTTAATCTTTTGATTTCCTGTTAATATTTACTTTATTCTTGCAAAACAGGCTAGGGATGTTGACATGGTTGATGCTGCTTCATCTGGAAAGAAAACTGTATTTACTCTTAACGTTCTCGTTTTTTTCTTTCTTGCTTTGGATGCCAGTTGTGTGATGTTATATGTGGACTTTTTGTAGCCCCATACCCCAGTTACACCAAATGCAGACAGTGGTGCTTCAAATACTATTTTTGTAGGGAACCTGGCATACAGTGTTGACCGATCTGATGTGTATGTGTTTTTTCTCATCCAATACTTATTCTTGCAAGTTTCAGTTATCTAACTAGTAATATACTGTTTCTTTTGCCCAGGGAAAATTTCTTCAAGGATTGTGGAGAAGTTGTCGATGTTCGTCTTGCTACAGATGAGGATGGAAGGTTTAAAGGATTTGGACATGTTGAGTTTGCAACTGTTGAGGCTGCCCAGAACGTGAGTTTTTGATACCTTATGATCTTACATACTTATTTAGTGTATTGTTTTTATTAATGGAATTTATCGGCTCTGTTCTTTTTGGGAACTTTAAAAGATTTAAGTTGGGTGTTTTATGTTGTGTTGTTATTCATGTCTTAATAGTAAAGCTATCAGGGATATTAGCTTTTTTGAAAGGCCTATATTCTGTGTGTGGTATAATCTTTTGCTGCAGCTTCAGCGCTATCAAGGTTATTTATCTGAGAATCTATTCATTATTTTATTCTTAGGCTCTTGAGTTCAATGGGCAAGAGTTGTTAAATCGTCCACTGAGGTTGGATTCTGCCAGGGTTCGGGACAAGAGTGCGTATACTCCCAATAGCAGGTAATTCGTATATTAATGTTTTTGTATTATTTGTTGTAAGCGCCACCAACAGCATCACTTAACCTTTTTTTCTTATTTCCATTAATAATTGTAGCAACTGGAACAACTCATCACAGAAAAGTGGAAGGGGCCAGTCTCAAACTCTGTTTGTAAGGGGTTTTGATAAATCCCTTGGGGAGGATGAGGTAAATTTATATCTAATTCGGTTACCGTGGCCGAAGTTGGAACATAAAGATTGTTTCTTTTGTCCTTGTTATAGTGGTAAATAATATTTTGACTTTGTTTTTAGATAAGAGCTAGTTTGCAAGAACATTTTGGTTCTTGTGGGGAAATTACAAGGGTGTCAATTCCTAAAGATTACGAGACTGGTGCTGTCAAGGGGTATGTTATCTGTTGCTTCTATTTTTTATTCTCGTTCGGTTCTTGCAATTTAATGTGATTTTGAAAGTTTGAATTCATTGCCATTTTTACGTTCCATGTTTGTCATATTCGATTGCCGAGATTCTTCTTTTCTATATGATTTTCAGGATTGCTCTTGTACCTACATGCTGCTACACTTGCAATTTTAACATGCCAATTTGACTTTCGTAATATTTACAGGTTTGCTTACATGGACTTTGGTGATGCTGATGGCATGAGCAAAGCTCTAGAACTCCATGAAACTGAACTTGGAGGTTATACCCTCTCAGTGGATGAAGCCAAGCCGAGGGATAATCAAGGCTCTGGTGGAAGAGGCGGTGGTGGAAGAGGTGGTGGTGGTAGATTTGGTGGAAGAGGTGGAGGTGGAAGTGGCGGTAGATTTGGTGGCAGTGGTGGTGGCCGATTTGGTGGAAGAGGCGGTGGTGGTAGATTTGGTGGAAGAGGCGGTGGTGGAAGGGGTCGTGGACCAAATAGATCCATCCCCACTGAAGGCACAGGTATTTTCCTCTTAGGATTTTTTACCATAAGTACGTTGTTGTAATTGTCATTTGTATGCGTAAAATATTTTACTGCTGGACCCTGATTCTCGACTTCTCCGTTATTGATTATGCAGGGAAAAAGACCAAGTTTGCCGATGAAGACTAGAGTCTTTCTTGCGATACTGAATTAGTATTTGTTGTCTTTCACCTTCCTGTAGTTTTTTGGCTCCTCAGTTTTGGTAATTGTTAGTATGAATTCTTAGTATTTGCTTGTATTGGGAAATTTTGAGATTTGATACATTTGTCTTCTATGCATTATTATTTACAGTAATTGTAGCTCTTCAGCATCGGATTTTTATTTTGTCAAGTCAAAGCAAATATAAATATATATTATATTTAACGGATAATGTGGACCTTTGAAATTTGCTAGTTGAGCTCAAATTTGTATTTTTTTTTTCTTGTGACTGCTGGGCAATGTCTAAGCAATCTGAGATAAATAGTTGAAGTAACAGTCTATAAACCTGCAATATTTATAATACTATACTGTTACTTAAAATTGGTGTTAACCTGTGCTTTTGGAAAAATGGGCATGTATTCCAATAAAACAATGTGGCTTGCGTATTTGATTGTTTTCTAATACTTCGTTATTAAAACATACCATTTAAACGAGTTCTTTTATGATTTTAGTTAATTATTTTTTAATGTGAATATATTGATTCTACAAGTATCGTGTTTCATATAAGGATTTTTTTTTGTTTTATTATTGAAACCTAACATGTTGTTAATGAGTAACTTCCGAGATATTTTTTTGGTAAAAGGATTATTATATTTATTTTCTTTATGTCGTCAAAAAATGGATTTTTATCCATGAAAACTGAATACCAAGAAGAGAAAACGGTTCACTCATGGCAGCACTGAAAATTATATGTACAAAAGAATGGGAAATACAGACAGGTATTTTCGAATTTGGATTCATTATTAATAGTTTTTTAGTATTTTTCTATTATGTTATATTCCTTTTGTAAGATAGAAAGAGTACTTACTATATCAAAAAAACGTAAAAGAATAATCTGAACTTACCCTAAACTTACTTTTACTTGAATTATTTTATTTCCTCGAGATGAGAAATGGAGCATTACAATTGTGATACTATATTTTAAAATAATTGATTATTTCTAAATAAATTTTTTAATTTAATCAAGTGATCTAAAGTAGTGACTTCACAAAATTGTCATATGTATCTATAATTCAATCATTCTCGTAAAAAATGTCTCAGTAAACTTGTAAGTTTAAAGTTGTTTGTGTTGAAGGCAACTTTTTTAAATTATTATCCTCTAAATTCAATTCCATTTTAATTTTTAATATCCTTATTTCTTAAATTTGATCTCTAACAATAACACTCGAGGAAATGAAGTGTTGACATGGTTATATTGATAGGAGTGTTTATAAGTTAAGATTTTTTTAGTTTAAAATAAAATTGTAAATGTTTTTTTTTTAGTTAAGAAATTTTCGACCAATTTGAAATGAATCAAACTTCAGAAAATTGAATTGATTTAGTTACGATAAGAGGGCTATGATAACATTTGAAATATTATGTTTTACACTTTTCATTTTTTTATATATATTTAAGTTTTATTTCGAAAAAAAGTTATGAATACCGAATTATTTTGGTTCTTATACGGATATTTATTTATTATTTTATATAATCTAACCTTTTTTTTCTTGTTATGACTGTATTTGTCAAGTTCGTTTTTTTTTTTTAATATGAGTGTCATTATTATTATACGCCTATGAGTTTTATGAGAGTTTGATTACTGCAAATAAGTCTTTAAACTATACTTTTTATGGTAGTACTTAACTCACTTCAGGAAGTCATAATATTTGTGCTATTAACCATATTTTATGACAATACAAAAATTATGATTCGCAACAAGAATATGGACAATCAACACTAATAGCCAAATACTCATTTTTCGCAGGCCATATTTGTAAAATTATGTTGGAATATTTAAAAAATTGAAGTGATTTTTGGTAAAAACTTTTTGTCCATGTTTCACTCTTTGATACGAGGAAAAAGAAAAGAGAGTTTGTTAAAAAAAAAAATTATTATGAAAAACTCGCTTCAAAAGTTATTATATATATTTTGAAAAAGTTATTTCATAAGTTATCATTTATTTTGAAAGCTTATTTTGAAACACATTTTATATATTCTGAAAAAATTATTTTGAAAAATTTGTTATAAAAATTATCCCAAAAATTCAGTAAAAGATGTATTTTATATTTTATGAAAAAATGTTGGTCCCTCATGGATCCCAGAGGGATATTGTTAATAGAGAAAACATATATGATTAAGAAGTATTAGTCTCACTAAAAAACAGATATAATATTTTAGTAATAATAATAATATATTAAGATCATTATAACTGAATTAAATATTTTGAGTAGTAAATATTCAAATATTTAAATAAATATATGTTAAAAAATAGATAAAATGAAATGTTGTTTTTTATCTGATAACAAAAATTAGTTTGTTTTTAAGAAAGCTGAAGAAATAAATTAAACAGATCTATAAAAAAAGTCTCTGAAAAGATTCATTTAAACTAGTTTTGAGAACGATAAAAAAAATTGAGATTATAACAAGTCTATTTCAAAAGTTTTTCCTAAATAATTTTATTTCGAAAATCGTATTCAGAAATTTTAAAAAAAATATTAATAAGATTTTTAAAATAAATAATTCGAAACTCATTATTGATAAGGGTAAAATAGTCATTTTAAAAGATAAAGTGTGCAACTAGAAATTACGGGGATGCAGGAAGAAAAAGCCTAGATAAATAAAAGACACGAAACCTAAGACCCAGGAGGGGAAAGCAAAGGGGGAAACAGTGGAACACCGCACACGTTGTCGCGAAGTTTAGTTTTGCACTCACACAAGTTACACAACATCTTCTCTCTAGTTTCATTCGAATTTGTGTTCTATTGTATCTCTTCTCCACGCTCTTCTCGCACATTCTTTCGCTTCTCTCTCCTTTATCGTCTCTGCACTTTGCTCTCTCATGCCCAAACTTTGACCTGTTTCCAACCCAACACAACACACATCTAATAAGGTTTGCTTCTTATGCTTCCCTTCCAATTGATTCATATACACCTTTTTTGTTTTTTTTTTGCTCAATTCGTTCTGTGACTACGGAAAATTCTGAATCATTCACAGTTTTATTCTCCCTAGGTGTTTTTTTTTTTTTTTTTATTATTTTTTTTTCTTTTTTTTTTATTTTTTTTTTTTTTTTTTTTTTTTTTTT
>Ga0209489_103116_pt1 | contig 32729 bp, 16 predicted proteins | sample SiratrowhiteBW_FD_187527 | JGI IMG/M metagenome (GOLD analysis project Ga0209489, IMG submission 187527) | Root nodule microbial communities of legume samples collected from California, USA - Siratro white BW (SPAdes) (version 2) | ecosystem: Host-associated > Plants > Roots > Nodule | place...
TAAGTGAGGTGCAATTCTTACCTTATAAGCCTTAATAATTTATCGTCTATAAATAGTAGTGTCCACATCTAGCACAGTCGACTTGGTCATCCAAATAATCATGTAATGCAACTTGTACCGAAACGTTATAATATTTCTCCATCCAATAAAGTTGGTTCTTATTTTTGTTCATCTTGTTGTGTTGGCAAGTTACATAAATTGCCTTCTCATGCCGCAAAGTCTGTATACTCTCTCTTAGAACTTGTTTTTACTGATCTTGGGGAACCTGCTCGTATTACCTCACGCATGACACAAATATTATGTTTCTTTCATTAATGTGTATTCAAGATATACCTGGATGTTTCCAATAAAGTCCAAAGCTGACACTTTGTCAGTTTTCCAGAGCTTTGAACAAATGGTTGAGTTACAGCTTAATTTCAAAATAAAAAAATGTCCAATCTGATTGGGGTGAAGAGTATGGACCTTTCAAAAAATTTCGTTGTTCGTTATGGTATAAATCATAGACTTATTTGTTCTCATACACGTCTTCAAAATGGTGTTGTTGAGAGAAAACGTAGGCACATTGTTGATTTGGGTCTTACTTTACTGCACCATATTTCTCTCCCTTTACAATTTTTGGATTATGCCTTTACCACTACTTTACATCTTATTATTAGGCTTACTACAACTTCCCTAAATTTTTATGTTCCTTAGTTCTTTTAAATAAAGATCCAGATTTTCATTTTCTCAAAACTTGGATGTGCTTGCTTTCCACTTTTAAGACCCTATCATTCTCATAAACTTGATTACAAATCTGAGGAATGTCTTTTCTTAGGATATTCCCACACACAAAGGCTATAAGTGTCTATTATCTAGTAGAAAAGTTTATATCTCGAAGGATGTTCAATTTAATGAACATAGATTTCCCCATGCTAATCTTTTTTTCTAATACACCAAATACTGTCAAAGATCTCAATCAGTATTTTAATTTAAGTTCCACTCTTACACCACCTCTAAATTCTCCACATTTTTTACCTCCGAAAGGATGTTGTTGGAGATTCCACGTCGCATAGGAATAAGGCCAGCTTGAAATATATAAGTGAGGTGCAATCCTCAAACGTACAAACAGATATTGTGAGGTTGAGTTAGGTGTAAACCCACTTTCTAAGAATGAATAGTCATTGTTGGAGATTCTACACCATTGAGAGATGTAACTTAAATAAAGTATGTAAGTGAATGTAAATCTCAGTTTACAAAACCGGTTTTTGTGGGGTTCAGTTAGGTCTAAAACTTTCATTTTAAGACGGTATTAGATTCATCCCTATCAAGGATTGTTGGGCCTGCTGAGCCACTTATTGTCTCAAGATATAACTAAAATAGAGTATATAAGTGTGTGTAAACCTCGCTTTACAAGTTAGTTTTGTGAATTGAGTTAGAATTAAAACCTATAATAAAAATCATAAGAAATGAAATTGTATATTGGATGCTACTACTATTGTCAATTTTCAAATTGGAAACATCCTTTTTAGCTATTGGGATATATGGATGACCTAGTCTATGCCGTGACAATTTTACACTTGGTTATCAGATAGAGCTGAAATAAATGCAAGTGATACTTGCAACCTCAGCATGTTCTTTAGGACTGTTAGCAATGTAAGGATGTATTGCTTTGCACATTTCTTGGCATTGCCAATCATCTTCCTTGATTTCAAATCTGGAAATTTGCAGTAGGAAAGAATATAACAATGGGCCTGGCACTGTTTTTATTTTATTTTAGCTTTAGAGAACCAAAATTAGAAAAAAAAAAAACTTTTGGAAACACGTTCCCTAATGTCTTTTATTGAAAGGATGACTAACAAAAAATAGGAAACAGAGCTAAATGATCAAACTGCTAAAAAAAATACTAATCAATGATATATAATAACACTTTTGATCTGAATGTACTTTGGTTTCTAATGAGATCTATCATTTCACAGCTGGGGTGGGCCTTTATCTCAAAATTGGTTAGATCAACAATTGGTGTTACAGAAACAGATAATCTCTCGAATGCTGGAGTTGGGGATGACACCAGGTATATTTTCACCATAAAAGCTGAAGTTTTGTTTTGAGTTTCATCCTTTTTAAAATCAACATGTATACGAGTGTCACTTTGTGATTTTCACTGAGGCATCCAGATTCACTAAGGGGAAAATGGTTTTGCTGTCTCAAAATGTTTTCCACATCTTCTAAATTTGGTGCTCTGATTTAACGTTGACTTTGTTTTAGTTCTTCCATCCTTCTCTGGGAATGTTCCAGCGGCTTTGAAAAGGATATTCCCTTTGGCAAAAATAACTAGACTTGGTGACTGGTATTTCGCTTCTCTTTTATTTGCCTGTTCATTTTTCAATCATATTTTTCTGTTAATTTTTAGCTTGCATGACTTGGTGAAGAACTCCAAACAAGTGTGTTGAAATTGATTGAGTGCACACTGTTCAGTACTTAGGTTATGTAAAAAAAATCTATATATAGACTCTTAATAGACTAAGCCCTCCCTTATCTGGCATAGAAGAGAGAAATAAGATGGATGAAAAAAAAAAAAGGTTGAATAAAAATAAGCGGGAAATAAAATGAAAGTTAAAGGTGTTATATTGAAATGAAATAATAGGAAATAGAAAAGAGGTAGAGATTAATGCGGATAGGTGAGAAGTAGTACAGTGGCTCAACTAATTTTAAAATTATTTTCACTCCCTTCTCTGCCATCAAACAATAGAAATTAATTCCATTATCTTGCCTCCCTTAAATTTTTTCGCAACCTAACAAACCAAAATGTACTCAATTTCGTAGGCAAAATGTAAATCTGGTGTGATTTCCTAATAAATAGTTCTTGTGAAACTATATGCAATTAACATTGATTCGTGAATTACTTTAACATTCTTGTAACTTTAGAAGAAGAAAATGATCTTTGTTATTATTTATTGATCAAAGTTGTTGAGTTATATTAGCCAGAGATGGCAAGGAGATATCTGAGCACCCTAATTACAAAATAAATGTAAGGAAAAGATATAGAGAAAATAGAGGAGAGTTAAATAAATAAAGTTTGAATAATCCAATTAAGATTTGAATAATCCAATTAAGATTTGAATAATCCAATTAAGATTTGAATAATCCAATTAAGATTTGAATAATCTAAATCTTAGATTAGATTCAATTCTTCATAATTGATTCCAATTTCATGTTTAAAGCCAAAACAACGAATGGTTATTTAAACTTTTTTTATTTTCTGGATGTGATTTTAGGAGTTAGAATCAATTTTGGTGGTTATCCAAACGAGGACTAAATAGGGACTTATAGGTAATTTAAACGTGTTTTTCTCTATTTATTTGTAAAAAAGTGGGGGTGGATGTCATACTGTATGTACCCGTGGGTATATGTCATCTGCCAATGTCCATTTACTTAAATATATATATATATAGACAATTTATGTTTTGGAGTGTAGTTTATTTGAATACATACTTTAGAGGGAGTGATTTCTAGATAATTTGAATAATTTTATCTTTGCAAAAAACAAAATCTTATACATTTTTATAAGAGAGAAAAATGATGTAAAAATGTGTAAAATGATTATCTCGCTTTTTCTATATATTTTGGGAGATGTCCATGGATATATGTGTGGTAGAGATCTCACATCGACTAGAGATATGACTAAATTATAGTATATAAGTGGATACATGTCTCACTTTACAAACTGATTTTGTGAAGTTAATTTAAGCTTAAAGCCTAAATTCTATAATGATATCAGAGCCTATCTCTAATCTTAGGTATTTAAATTCCCTAGAATAATGGAGGATGAAATCAAACATGTATGAATAATTTGATCTTGATCTTACTTACCTAAACCTTCTAGGATTCTTATTTGAAATTTAAATTTAAAATAAAAGCACATGCAATTGTTGACAATACAATGCATGAAGTACACATTATTCTAACCTAGTGTATAATTCATTTTTAGTAATTGATTTGTGTTTATTTGTTGCTCATAAAGACCTGTTTGAGTTTAAAAGCTTCATATCTACTGTGCATTTACCATTGGAGGCTTTTTATTATTGTCTTTCAGGAATACTGTTGACAGTGATCCTCGCTGGTGCTGTACCTACCTTCTTGATCCGTCTGATCCTTTATTTGTTGAAATAGGGGAGGCTTTCATAAGGAAACAAATTAAAGGTGTGTTGAATTTCTTCTTTTTGTTCCCCCGCTTTTTCTTATATAGCTATTCATGTCATTTCTGGTATTCTTGGTGTCCTCATACTTCAATGGAAATATAACCTCAGTAAAAGCATAGTTTCTCAAAGGTTGTGTGATAAGGCATCGGAAAACAGAGAATTTATTAGCTTTTAAAATTCGAGTGCATTCAATTGAAAATCAATATGAAACTCTTTAAGTTAATCTTGTTTTTACTTTGCATAACTAAATACAGAGATGTGTTTAGCAGAGGTATTACCATTTGAGGAACAATTTTGTTTTGAGATATGATACTTGTAAACTGGTGTAAAATGTTACGTAAACTTAAAACTACAGAGAAATTAGAAGAGAAGTACTCTTTGGTTTTTGATATTCATATACTCTGCCTGGCTGAATTGATATTTGATTTCATTGTTATTCTGTAAAATTTTAATTACCTGGCTGAATTGATTTTTGATTTCATTAAAAAAGGATGTAAAGATAGACACAAAAGTTCAAAATGAAGTTTCATAAGACAAACCTGAGTACATCTGGAATATTCATGAATGAAAGTAACAAAATACCTGAAAACAAAAGATGAGACACAACTTGATCTCCAAATATCGGAATGAATGATAGAGAAAGCATAATTACATCTTGATTCATATTTTTTAGGAAAAAAAAGATCTAACATGTTTTCCTAATTGAAATGCCTCATATTCTAACATCTGAAGACTACTAAGATCATAGACCAATTTTTTTTTATGATTTTGACAAGTGAGGATGTCCCAATCGATCATGTAAAAGTTTAGCAGATGGAGATGCAAAACAAGACACAACCTTCTCCAATCAATTGCCTCGTACCATGTTCCTATATAACAAAGGAATTGACATCAAATGTTATTGAACAATTTAAGGACTTGGTTAACTGACTTAAAGAGATAAGATTGAAAGGACAAGCCGGAACAAAAAGAACAGATTTTAGATTCAAGGAAGGAGAAAGGGAAACTTGACTAACTCCCTTGGAGGAAACTTTAGAATTGGCTAAGGTTATGAAATGATGATTTTTGGGAAAAAGAAAAGGGATGAGAACAAAGAGGTATTACCATAAATGTGATCAGAAGCACCTGAGTCAATTATCTATGGGCTTTGACTTTCCACAAGTTGTGAGATGCTAGTTTTTGACAAGCTGGGATTTTTTGTTTGGTGGAGGGAGGGGATGAAGGAGTATTGAATCTGTGAAAGTAATTCTAAGAAGCTTAGATCTTGAGGCAGAGTATAAGAGTTGTGAGCTTTTGTTTTGTTTTCAATCTTATCTCTACTACTCTCTTACATTCATATAATTAGAACTTTGCTCTATTCTGTGTACTTTTCTACTAGTGTGAATACTAGGATCTCTCACTTTCTTTCCTTTTTAATTTTTAAGGTGAATGTGTTTGCTATAGAAAGGCTAGCCTTTGGGTGATTACTACAATGTTCTATGCCTTTTTCTCCTTTACACTGTCTACCTCAATCCTGACATTTTTTTCTTTCTTTCTTTTTTTTTTTTTTTTTTTTTTTTTTTTTTTTTTTAATTTTTACAGAATATGGGGATGTCACGGACATTTACAACTGGTAGACTCACTTATCTTCCATACTTAACACTATTCTTTTTCTCTTGGACAGTCTGATTACAAGTTGATGATCTACCATGTCAATCTATTTTTCTTTGTTTTCTAATTAGGATTTTGTACTTATGGACATGCATTGTCACAAAGGAGTTGGCATGTTTAAATTAGTCTTAACCACATACATGCAATTTTGTAACTTGCTCGAGTGTGTTTTTTTTATTCTCTTGGTTGCCAACATACATACTATATTTTTAACTGCAGTGACACATTTAATGAAAACTCCCCGCCTACCAATGATCCGGAATATATATCAACTCTTGGAGCTGCAGTATATAAAGGGATTTCCAAAGGTGACAAGGATGCTGTCTGGTTAATGCAAGTATGCTTCAGTTGACTCAGGATCTTCTGGTTTCCTTTTTAATTCCTTATAAGACTGAAATTTGGTATTTAGACTCACTAACTAAACAGAAGATTACATCATAAACTGTCCTAGAGTTGTAACAACTCCTACAGAGAGTAACATTGTTGGAAAAACTTTCACATGCACTTCTCTCCTCACTTCTTTCATACAAGGCATCTCCTATACAAATTTTACATAGTAACTGCTCCTAAAACTTAATAACTACCTACCATCTGACCTTATATAAAATAACTGCTCCAAAAATACATAACTGAACTTAATTAAACAAAACAATTAATAAATAGACTTGAGAGTTTGAATGTGAAAGTTAAAGAGAAAGTAATCAGTATACACAATAGGAAGTGACACTTTTCTAACACTTCCTCTCATCCTGGAGCATATAAGTTATATGTACCAACCTTGGAATATATGAACTAAATGTGTGGTCCTTTGAAATACTTTGCAAGGATGTCGGCAATTTGATAATTTGTATTGATAAATTCAATACTATTGTCCTTGGATAGTAACATCTCACAAACAAAATGGTAGTCAATCTTTGGATGTTTAATTCTCTCTTACTAGATTAGAGACAACGTGAAGGGTTGCCTAATTATCACAATACAACTTTATTTGATGAACTTAAAGATGTTATTTAATCCACACAAGTTCTGAAGTAGCTAAGGCCATACCTCTATATTTTCCTTCTGCATTGGATCAAATAACAACATTTTGTTTCTTGAACTTCGAAGAGATGATTTCCACCAATGAATATATAATATCTAGTGTTAGGGTGCCAATCTATAGGAGAACCCGTGTAATTAACATAATATTTAGAAATTGAGTATTTCATCTATCTTCAGACAACAACCCCTGTTTTAGAGCCTAATGTATCAAAGAATGTGAATTACAAAATTCCAATGCTTAAAATACTTGAATTTGAATGATAAAAATCAGTGAGTTGTTGTACTCAACTGATGTATACATATTTATAAAAGAGAGAAGAATACATTACAAGGAAAAAGGTATTACCCTATAACACTCAATGCTTGAGATAGGTACATACACCCAAAAAAAGCAGCTTTATCTAAGTTATACAGTACAATAACAATCATAATTTTAATACTCCCTCTCAAGCTGGAGCATATAAATTGTATGCATCAAGCTTGGAACATAACTGAATTCTAGGCTCTCTCAAGTTCTTAGTGAGAATATCTGCAAGTTGGTCTACAGATGATAAATCAATTATATAGTTCCTTGGGCAACAAGTTCTCCATGATAAAATGACAATCCATCTGTGTTTGGTCTTTTTACGAAACACAAGATTGGAAGCAATATGAAGGACTATCTGATTGTCACAATACAACTTCATTTGTTTAACTTCACAAAATTTCAGTCTCTTGAAGGAGTTGTTTAATCCACACAAGTTCACAAGTGGTCAAAGCTATATATCTATATTCAGCTTGTACATTGGATTGGACAATTACATTTTGTCTCTTGCTCTTCCAAAAGACAATATGAATACACAATATCTTGTGTTAGATTTTCTGTCAATGGGACTGTTAGTCCAATCTTCATCACAATACAATACAATTTTAGTATTTCCTATTGTCTACCAATAATTATCATAACTGCTGCTAGTCCCACACCATGTGTTATTTAATTATAATTTTATAGGCATCTCAATTCTAGAAACAACTGCTCTAAATTGATCTTGAATATAAATTTGCTTTAATTCATAGGTTTGTAGTGGTAACTACTAAGGGGAAAAGGTATAAAATAAATATAGCACAGAGAACATAAATACTATCTACTCCCTTATCACAGGCATGATGCATTTAGCTTTCAAAGCGATGAAATTTGTCTCTTCTTCTGTGGATGTTTTTATGTTGTAGTTGCTCACATTGCTGAAGAGTTACAATTGTCTTATTTATCCATTTCTTTTCATGAAAATTTTTATTCCCATTATAAAGTGACTTGTATCTTACAAATATATATATGAATTTGCAGGGCTGGCTCTTCTACTCTGATTCTTCATTTTGGAAGCCACCTCAAATCAAAGTATGATATCAGAAACAGACAAGATACCTTTGGTTTTGTTGAGTATATAGGACCTACCAAAGAAGCTTAAGCTACTTGTCTTATATATAATATTCATTTGTGTAGCTTAGTTAGGTTTCATAAATTTTCAGAGAATAGAGAGAAGTTGGTTTCATTACAAGTGAACTAATGATTACACACTTAACATTTGATGTTAGCTATATATAGCTGAACTAGTTGTTAACTAACCTCTAACTAAATGAAAATTGTCTGTTAGTTGTAGATTCTATACTTATAAATACAATGGAGCTGAGTGATTACAATGTAAACAAAGGGAAAATACAACATAGAGATGCAGAGTGAAACTCTTCTTTACTCTAGAGTGGTGAAATCTGCATATTGATAAATGTACGTAAATGAAGGAACAGCAGGTGCTTGTTAAGCGCCTACTGACAAGCAAAGAAGAGATCCTATTTCCATATACTTGATTAGAGCATGAAGGATTCGATTATGAGCAAGTGAAAGAAAAGTCAAATCATGACAAACAATTTGAGGAATAGGAACTTTTAGTGCAAACAGTAAGGTTAGAATCCACAGGACCTTAGAAATAGCAAGAGCAAGGTCATCACTGTCTTCTCCATGGTTAAAATAGGTCAGAACCAAAACTCTGATACCATTTGTTTTCTCTATTGAAATCAGAATAGGGTTACAACCAGTATTTATGTAGATCAACTATGGTACAAATAAGGAAAATAGTCTCCCATAAATAAGCTGGAAAAAAAATGAAACAATATATAGATAGACAACTCCCTAAAACATGTACAATCTGATTTGGTTCAGAATTATCCTAAATTAGGGAAAGAGAATAAGACGATAATGAATTATCTAAAAGGTGCGAAAATAAAAAGCCACCAGAACAATTATACATGAAACTAAATAATTACTAGCTTTATTGCGAAACAAAATAATTACAGAATCAAACTTAGTTACAGAAATATTTGCGGGAATCAAATAGACTCTTTTGACACTCTGTCAAAAACTAGCATAGGAGAAAATAAATTTTATACTCCGAAAGTTACAGCATTTGAAAGAAAGCACACATGGATTTTATCCTAAAGTTCTTATGACAATAAGACTTGAGAGCATGTCATGTGAAATTAAAGATTAGAGCCATGAAAGTAATAGTTGATCTTGTTCCCGAGAAAGATATGAATTGGAGACATGATCTGCATCATGATTAGGAATTAATTTGATACTTTAAAGGAATGTGGATTAGCAAGATGGTTGTGCAAATGCTGCACCGGTTCAAACTGTTGAGACCAAAGGAGGAGTATACTCTAACAAATTGGAAGCGTGAAAGTAGATCAAAAAAATGGCACCTAGCTCTTCATACCATGTTAGGGTTCACAATTTTTCAAAGGATTGAGAACTTGATTCTTTACAAGTGAATGAATGGTTACACACACTAAATAGTTGACGTCTTAATTAACTTACTAATTAACTACCATCTATCAGCCTAAACTGAAGAATATAAAGAGTTCAAAGATTACTATGTAAATGAATAGAAAATACAACATTAAGATGCAATGTTAAACTCTATACTCTAATAAGTCTGAAGTAATCAAAATATTACCCTTTCCAGATTGTAATTTTTGTGTAATTTCTCAAATAGAGTCTAAGCAAAGCCGGAATATAAAGCCAGTGTTGGTTTGGACACAACCAAGATTAGATGTGTAACCTCATCTAGGTGGAATCTTCTTATTTGCATTAATTATAAACACACTGTTTTTAGAATGATTCTCATAATATTATAAAGATACCTCCGTTACATATTTATTTCCCTTGAGAAAGTTAATATCGTTAAAACTCAGTTAATCATTAATGGGCTTCAACATAATATATATTAGTAAGATGTGCTTAGATATAGATTAATAAGATGCGCTGAGCTGAATAGGGTTTGTCTTGTTAGTGTTATGAAATTTCAGAATAATATGATGATTATTCTCTTCAATTACTAAAGCATTTTGGCAAAATGACCATTAACTTCTTATTTCGATGCGATGGTAGTATTAGGATCCCATAATACTTTCGTATCACCCTCTATACATTATAAATCTTTGTTTGCATCTTCTATCTGGTTGCAGTCCGCAAGGTAATTCTGTTTAATGTCAATCCTCTGTCTTCAAATTGAATTTTTTATTTATTTATTTTGTTATAATATGTGCAGGCCCTTTTACATTCTGTTCCATTTGGAAAGATGGTTGTTCTTGATCTGTTTGCTGATGAAAAACCAATATGGAAATCTTCTTTTCAGTTTTATGGTACTCCTTATATCTGGTAATTAGGGCTTTGTTACCTCTTGTTACTGGTTTCTATACAGAAATACAGTATTCTAAACAGTTATGCTTTCTCAATCATACTCTGCATCAGGTGTATGCTTCATAATTTTGGAGGCAATATTGAAATGTATGGAACCCTTGATGCAATTTCTTCTGGGCCTATTGATGCTCGTGTCAGTGCAAACTCAACAATGGTATTGGCAATATTTCCTGTCTCACATGAACATATTGGCATTTATGATATCAACAATAGCTTGAGTTTTAATTTGTTAGAACTTAGAAGCCAAAATGGGATAAGCAAGCTGGTAAAATCTATCTTTGTTTTAGCATAAGATATCTTCATATGTTATCAGACAAAAGAAACATTTAGTGATTATGACGTTAGGACATCTAGTTGGCCAGACCAAGGATATTAACCAAAAATAGCCAATTTACCCACCTTGATTGGCTAGGCAACTAAACTTCTTACTCTCTAAGAGAGCTTAGAGGAAATAAGCATAAAACTTATATTAAAAATCACTTTTCATTCAACTTTTGTAAAAAGGGATACATAGATACATATTTATAATAGTAGGAGATGGGAAAACTTTCCTAACTTTTCCATTTGGGACTAGTAAAATACCCTAAATTTAGCATATACACATACTCCTGCATCAGATTATGTTGATTTATGACTTGTACATTTTGTTTTTAAATTTTTGTTCACTTTTTGGCAGGTAGGTGTTGGTATGTGCATGGAAGGAATAGAGCAGAATCCCATTGTTTATGAGTTAATGTCTGAAATGGCATTTCGTGACAAGAAAGTTGAAGTTCCGGTAATGTTCATATGCTCTCTAGTGCAATTGTTTGAATTTGCTTGGAAAATTCTCAGCCTCATGAATTGGTGTACTTTAAAAGTGCAAATTAAAATCCCTCAATATTAGGTATTTACAAAGTTTTGTCTAGAGAGTGAGTATGAGTTTCTTATTTTCCTATTTTATAGATTAGATTCTTCAAGTAATCATACAAGAGCTAACTGTTGTAGCTGGAGAGTCCATTGCCTTAGAACTATACACCAAAATTCCCATAATTCGAGTGTGGGGGGCAACTCCCATACATAGCAATTGAGTGTAGCACAATACCTTCACTTATATACACTACTTTGGCCTTATTAGTAGACATGGCAATATTAAGAGAGAGAAATAAAGACATGATTTGGCTGAAATAGTTTATATAGGTTCGTTATGGAATTTAAGTCTAACTCAACTTTACAAAATTGGTTTATAAGATGAGGTTTGTACTCACTTATAGACTATAATTTGACCTTATCTCTATTCAATGTGGGTTCTTCAATATGCCTCCTCACGTCAAGTACTAGGTAGCTCAAGTGTAGGACTAGGGGAGAACCTGATAGCACATGATATGAGGCCCAAAAATCTTGACTAGGATAGACTTTGAATGACTCTAATACCATCTTAAGAATGTGGAATTAAACCTAATTCAACCTATGAAAAGTGACTTATAAGGTAAGGTTTGTATCTTCTTATATGCTATAATTTGGCCTTATCTCTACTCCTGGAAAATACCTCCACAACCAGCCCTCCTAGGTGCACCTTAGTTTCCCTATCTAATGGACGAGTTAGATCAACTAACCTTCCCATGGCTATTTGTAAAGGTGTGTGCTATTGCGCTAAGTATCTTATCTCTAACTTTGTGTCATATAATAATTTATCACTTTTTAATTGTTTTACATCAGAATTATCGAAAGCAAAAATACCAATAGATATAGAAGTTGCTCTATGGTTTTCTAGAGTGGAAGGTTGTCTCAGAGATGAGAGCTCTTGAAAAGAGCTAAAGATGGTAAATGGTGGATTTGTCAGCAGGAAAGACAGTTCTATGTTGGAAATGGTTTTTGGTTGTCAAAATCGGCTACTTGTTATGTATTTTAGGAAGCTTTTTTAATTTTATCCTTGCTATAGTTTTATTCTTTGTCTCATATGTATCTTGTTATTAATACTAAGATTATGTATATATTATTCTTTCTAAATTGGAGATACATAGTTAAGTATAATGAAAATGGATAGCTAAATTGGTAGCCAAAGTTTTTACTTTAACTTGTTTAGTTAACTACTTGGAGACTTTTGCATCTTTCGCAAATTCGATCATGGTTGCCATGTCATCGATAACCAATCTTGACTGGTCTTCAACAATTAGTTGTGAAGAATCCTTTCTTTTGTATGCATGAATGCACCACTAGGCTTCAAATCACATTTCAAACATAAAGTTACAAACTTGAGAAGTCATTATGTGGGTTGAAGTAATCACCTAGAGCTTGGTTTGAGAGATTTGCTATTAATTAAAAAACAAGCATATGTGTGGTGTCAAAGGTAAGTTCGGTGTGCTAATTGTATATACACATGACATTGTGCTCAGAAGGGATAGCTTGCATGGGCCTCTAAAACATATACGAGTGCTGAATTTGAAAATAAGGATCTTGGGCCTCTAAAACATTATGTGAGGAGAACTGTAATTGAAGGATCTAGGAAAAGAGAATAATGGTCTTTCAAAGGAGATACATCTCTGACCTTCCGATAGAGACTAGAATGAAGAGTTGCGACTTCCTATTACTACCAATGAAACTATATCATGATTAAAAGTTTGCCATTAGTATTATTCAAAAACGTTTCTAGCATGACAAAACCAAGCATGTGAAATTGATGCAATTTTTAACGAAGAAAGATTGTCTAGGAGTTATTTCCATGTCCTTTGTTCCAGACTCTCAACAGTAGGAAAACGTATTTACTAAAGGGCTGTTTAGATCGTATTTTGAATTTGATGTATTGTAAGCAAGTTGGGCATGTTTAATATGTATGTCTACCAGCTTGAGGGGTTGTTGATATAGTTTACAATTTTTTTTTTTTCTAATTTGGACATTTTCCCAGGAAGCTGGAAAAAATGAAATGATATCCACAATTCTGATTTGATCCTTGATTTTCTCCTATAATTTAATTTAACTTCTATTTCATACTTGCTTTTGTTAAAAAAATAAATTGAACTTCTTTTGTAATTGGATTGGCCAAAGTGTTTCTCTAACCAATTCTGCTGATTTATGCCATCATTGTGCCATTTGCAGCTCTCCATTAATAAATGAAGAAGAAAATCATTATTTTCTCCTAAACTATACCAAGTTGACGCCCATTTAAAATATAGGTTTAGATCATATGTTGAAATTAATTTTGTACATATCATTGAAACCTTTGTACTTGGATTGAACTTTATTATCCTTGTAGGAATGGATCAAGAGTTATTGCAATAGACGATATGGTAAAGCTGTTCATCAAGTTGAGGCTGCTTGGGAGATTCTTTATCATACAATTTACAATTGTACTGACGGAATTGCAGTATGTATTTCAAGTATTACTTTATGTTTAGTAATCATCTCATAATATCTTTATTGCATCTTATAGAGTATTTCGGAGTACCTTATATGAATTGTTTCCTTTTTAATTACAATAAGTCTTCTTCGTATGTCAGTTGTCTTAGGCTTGTTCTAGTAGTACAGTGCACTAATATTTGACCTCGTATTTTAGTGTAAATAAGGCCATATAGGTTTTACTGCATTATGACACCATATCAATATTGTTAGAATGTAATTATTCATTAGCTGTTTCAGATCCTAGGAAATTAGGATCATTCATCCCTGATTCTTAGACAAGAATTTATTGTATTTGATTATGTAAACTATTATAAATACATACTTTGTGGTCTACATTAGACACACAACATTCAGATAGCCCTTATATGGTGAACATTACCTGCCACCATTGTTGTTGATTTGAGATTGGAATCAAGAATAAAATCTTATTATGAATTGTAAGATACATAACTTGTATAACTTAAAAGATAAAATAAACAAAATCCTTAAACAATCACTAATTTTTTTAAAAAGTAAAGAATATAATAAAAATTGTTTATTAATTCAGACTTATTTTCTTTTAAAAAAAATAAATAAAAAGAAGCCTTAAATAACAACTAATTTTATATGAAAAATTAAGGTAAATAGTCAGTTTAGTATAACAAATATTGATATATTTCGTTTTTAGTACAATAAGGGAAAAAATAAAATAACAGTGTTTAAAAACAACGTAGGTGATCTTAGGTGTAGGTGGCGGGAGATCTTAGGACCATAATGGGGAAGAAATAGAGTTGTATTTGAGTTCCTTTTGTTGAAATCAGTGTCTAATATGGATATTGATTTGGAAAATTTGTCAATTCTGTCAGGACCATAATCATGATTTCATTGTAATGTTTCCTGACTGGGATCCATCAACAAATTCTGAAACTGGCGTATCCAACAACCAGAAGAAGATTAACATGTTGGGACCTGGAAACAGAAGGTACTTATTCCAGGAAACATCTTATAAGCCACAGGCTCATTTGTGGTACCCCTCTGATGATGTAATTAAGGCATTACAACTTTTCCTAGCTGGTGGGAAGAATCTTTCTGGAAGTCTCACATATAGGTAATGTATTGAATTTAGTATATACTGAAAATTTAATTTCTCTTTAATCACTTATCAATGATTAACATGAAGTGTAATATAATGTTAAATTTTTCTTTGTAATAAATAACTTGAGCTTCGTAAACATCCATCTTCCACATTTGACTAAGGTATAGCAATTTCTCTGCATGTCTTGATATCAGATTAATCTTTTTAATTACTTTGTAGTAGTGTTCAGGAAAACAAGTTAAGAGCAATAGGTGGATAATGCACTACTTTAGACGTCAACCTTATATTATAGAATTAGAGGTGTTGATTTTATTTGGTGGGAGGGAATTCTCCTTCATATTTCTTACGATTTGTTGAAATGGTCTTCCACATTCGAGATTTTCCTAGTAGGTTTTGGTTGGGTCCTGCCACTTCCGTATTTCTTTTCCTTTATATATGGTATCGAAGAGGATTGATATAGGTTATAGTGTTTGTTAGAGATCTTACATTAACCAGGAATGTAATAAAATTATAGAATAAGTGAATACAAACCTTACCTTACAAGCTAGTTTGTGAGGTTGAGTTAGTTTAATACTTTCTAAGATGATTTCAGAGCCTATTGTAGATAGGTTTGTTTGGGCCTATGGTGTCATCAGCTACTAGGTCCCTCTCTTTTCCCATGCTTGTGAGGACCAATCCCCGGCGTGAAGGGATGTATTGGAGATTTTACATAGACTATAGATATGCCCAAATTATAATATAGAAGTAGGTGCAAACCTTATCTTAAAATTCGGTTTGTGAAGTTGAGTTAGACTTACTTCACTTTCTAAGAGTGTTAACCTAGTTAGGATTATACCCTGAGCAATGATGCTTTAACATTGTTATTTTCATTTAAAAAAGGCATCAAACTTAGACCAACCTGCAAAAGTGATATGTTGCATGAAGAAAATGTCATCAATCTCAATGAAATAATAGTTTCTCAATATTGGTCCAACAAAATAAAAATTTTATAATCATGTGGTCTTTTCTTGAGGTACAAAATTATGTTATGCTAGCTTAAGGATCAAAACTTGTGCATTGATGTATATAGAAAATAGAAATCCATGTAATGTAAGCAAGTCAATCACTTCTCATGGATGGAATGATTATAAGTTTGGTGCTCTTTTATGTTCACCAAAGGAAGGAATAAAGTGGCACTAGTTCAGGTCTCACGACAAATTTTGGTGAATTCTTTGCTCTATATTGGGGAGAATTCAAACTTTGCTTTGCACAAAACTTTACACATGCACACACAATGAACATGAGAGATAAAAAGAGAAAATGATTTGGTCAACTATGTCAAAAGTGCTCTCATCTTTCTAACAGGTATGACCTTGTTGACTTGACACGGCAAGTATTATCAAAATTTGCAAACGAGGTATACTACAAGGCAGTTACTTCGTTTCAGAAGAAGAACATTGAAGCTTTGCAATTTCACAGCAATAAGTTCCTTCAACTGATAAAAGATATTGATGTACTGCTTGCTTCGGATGATAACTTTCTTCTTGGAACTTGGCTTGAGAGTGCTAAGAAACTGGCAGTCAATCCAAGTGAGATAAAGCAGGTAAGGGACAGGTGTTTACCTACAAATAATCCTTCACAGTGACACCTGTTTTCAGCAAATTCAAATAATTTGGATTTTGTTGAAATTAATGATTTAAATTTTATTTAGTTAGCATGTTCTACTCAATACTGTTTTAGAATTTAAAATAGACCATAATCCATTTGGCAGCTTGAGGTTAGCATTTGAATTAAGCATGTGTTTCATATCGGTTAATTGCTGATTATATTTAATTATGTTGTACATATTATGAATATAACCTTCGTAGTCTAATTAGGCAGAATTTCTTTCAAATTATATAACTAACTTAAAAATCATCACTTTTGAGAAGTTTTGTAAGTTTTACAAAATTGAGATGCTTCACATTTTACTCTCATTGCTCACTGTATCTATAAGAACTGCTACTGGCCTGTGAGCATTAATGAATTTAACTCTGAAAGCTTCAAAATATAATAAAAGTTGTTGTTATCTATAACTAAGAATTATTTACTTGCAAAAAGTTATTGAACAGAAGAAGTTTAATAACACTTCCCTCTGGGCAAGTGATCTCCACGTATACAATTAGAGAAAATAGTTATTATTCTCAATTATTCAGAATCATAGTACAGGGCATTTATGCAGAATTAAAATGAAACTGGTACGGAAATACCAAATGACATAGGATACTAAATACAAAGTTTCTTTTTATTTCTCATTTATTGATTGTTCATAAATTAAGTCATTCTCATCTTGCTTATCATGTCCACTAAGTTTAATGCATTTACCTTTCCTCCACAGTATGAATGGAATGCTAGGACACAAGTGACAATGTGGTTTGATACCAATGACACTACTCAAAGCAAGCTCCATGATTATGGTAAAGTTATAATTTCGATTATAAAGTTATAAAGGATTTTTGGATTTTCCGATATTTTTCGTTATCCGATATCGATAATGCTGCTTAAACTTCACTATACTATTCCATAGTATTCCATTTTTAATTCTTGTTTGATGTTTTCTATTTGTCTGGTTTCTGATTAGCCAACAAATTTTGGAGTGGACTTCTGGAAAGCTACTATCTCCCGCGAGCTTCAACTTATTTTAGCCATTTGTTAGAAAGCTTGAGACAAAATGAGAAGTTCAAGCTGACTGAGTGGCGAAAACAATGGATTTCACAGTCAAACAAATGGCAGGAAGGCAATGAGCTCTACCCTGTAAAGGCCAAAGGAGATGCTTTAGCCATCTCTCAAGCTCTCTATGAAAAGTATTTTGCAAAATAAATTCACAAACTATTAAATTGGAGAATATCATTGCACAAACCTGTTCACATTGTCCATATTGAGCTGGTTGTTGTGTTCATGTCTTATTTTCCCATGCTTGGCACTGGTAATACAATATCTCAACAATTGAGCTTTGAGCTAGATGTTTTTCCAAATGAATTCTTAGCCAATCACGCACATGCTACTCTTAAACGATAAAATAGAATAAATTGTGCTTGAAAGAACTCAAATTATCACTAGCCCACAGATGTAGCAAAAGTGGGATAATTATATTTTTTTTATTAAGTTTCTAATATTTACCATTAAATTCTAATATTTAAATATATTTGATATTAAACATATTTTATGACAATCAATTTTATATTAAGCTGTATTTTTTTATAATAATTTGACACTAAGTTGTATTTTTGTTTATACCAATTTCACGTTAAGTTGTGAACTTAATATACCATGTAACTGTTGTGCTTTTTATGTCGGAACTAAATCACATTTTTCATGTTTTTTTCAATGACTTCTAGATATTTTAAAATTCGGACATCAAAGATTAGATATGAACAAAGGAAATCAGTGGAATAACTTTAAAACTTCAGAAGATATTTTTGGGAATATGTTACAATATAAATATATATATATATATATATATTAAACTCACCATTTTTTTTACTTCACTTTTTTTAGAGAGCACATGGATAACAAGAATAAAGAGAGATATGCATTTTTAGGTTGTGAAAGAAGTCGTAAGTATAGATGATATAAGAAGAATTTAAAAGACAATTGTCAGTAAAAAATAAAAAATAAAAAGTGAATGTTCTTTTAAATTATATGGGTAACTTGTCAAAGATGATAAATGATGGATTATAAAATTAATTTGTATCTCTCGTAATCATAATTTAGTAAATATATTAGATAAGTCAGATTAACACAAACATTAACACATAAAGAAAAATTGATGTTTGTTCGTATAATAAAGAGTTCAATCAAATTTAGAAATATTTTGTTAATATTGAAATATCATAATAAAAAAATTTGACAAAACAAAATGTATAATGTAATATATATCTATCTAAAAACAAATTCACGTTATAAAACTGACATGTAACAACTAATTATGGTATTGATCGTACCATAATTAGATTTGAAAGTAAAAATATGGTGACAAATAAATTTAGATACATGAAACTAAAATCTTTTATTATTATAAAAGATATATATATATAACTAATAGATACAAGGTATCTTTACTTGAAGATAACCTTCTTTACTATATTTGTTTTATTGATATCTAAATATAAAACAAAATTTGTAGACTTTTGAAAGACTTAAAAAATTGTATTTTAGAGCATATTTCCTCCCTAATAGAGATATTACTTTTAAAAGAATGCAATACTGATCGTGTTTTCAAAAATTTTGAATATTATATCACTTTTATTCAGAAAAAATAATGTGAAAATAAAATATATAATATTAGTTCATCCAAAAAGAAACTTGAGATTAAATCATGAATGTTTGGAAAAATGTTATGATGAATTGTGATGGAGTAAAAATATTTGGTATTGTTCCGATTAGAGTTATTTGTTCTTCATGAGTTATATATGGTAAATATGTGAATAGTATAAGATTCATGAGTTATATATGATAAATATGTGAATAGTATAAGAGTAGTAATTTGACAAAAAGAAATTTGTTAAGACAAATAAGGTGATGCACACTTACATAACACAATATAGTCTTACAAAATAAATAATTACAAAAGTAAATAAAATAGTTCAAAAATTATTAAAACAATAATTTCTTAAAAAAATAATAATAAGATAACGTCAAAATAAAAAAAAATACTAAAAAACGTCTTGACATAAACTCATGTGAAGTATCTATCAAACAAATACCGATTAAAAAATTCTATCAAAACAGATAAACTCCTAGAAAAAAAAAAAACACTTTCTCATAAAAATATCAATTAATTCGGTATATAAAACTAAAGAAAAAAAATTTGGATAAGCAATCACTGCTACAATTTAGTTTTTAAATTTGTAAAATTTTAATTAGATTTTCAACAATTTCTAATTTTTGATGATAAAATTTAAAATTATATGATTACAGAATTTGTCATCCATGGGACTAAAATAAATATTGGTTTTTCTACTAACGTTTGGAAGATGAAACTATATATTTATCTAAAAGATAAATAGAAAAATAAAGTAAAATTGAATTATTAGCAATGATATTTATGCAGTTGAGGATATTTTAAAGCGGAATCCCAATCACTGAATCCAATGGCTCTCTTCTGCAACTCCTTCTCCTTCGTTGCTCCCTCTCTTCTGCATCGTCCCTCACATCTTCCCCGTCAATTTCTTTGTGCCAACGCTTCCTTAAGCTCTTCCTCCCACGAATCCAAAGCACAGCAGAGTGTTCCTTCTGCAACTTCCGCCGCCACTGCTCCTTCTTCCTCCACCCCTTTCGTGGAGTCGAGGCCCCCTGACCCCGCCGCCTTCAACTACGCCCTCGCCAACCCCAACGGCAACCCCATCGTTAAGTTGGTTCGAGCCACCGAGTCTTCCATTGAAAGGGTATTTCTCCGCTTTTCTCTCTTTTTCTGTAATACCACTGCGTTTTCATGGATAACAGAATAAACTACCTGTGTAATTTTTACCTGATCTTGTTAAATAACCTCGATCATGCTTTTTTTAATATCCTAATTAGGTTAAAATTTTCTTTTACACGCATTATATATACAAAATTTTGTATCAGTAAACACGCGCTATTCGGTTCGATTCGGCTCAAGTGGTGGTGGACCAACCCGATCCCAATCTGGCTGTGAGATTAGAAAAAAAGGCTTTTTCTTCCTGCACCTATACCCATTGTTACTGATTGCAGTTCCATACTAACAGAAAAAGACAAAAATACCCTCCTGTACCACACCATCAAACTTTCGCCATTGCCATGCACCTCCGATCTCCACGGAACTCTTTGAGAGGAAGAAAGAGGGAAAATACGTTCTGGAAAAGAGAACTAGTTTAAGCAAGCTCGTTCAGGAAGCTAATATATATATATTGAAGCTTGTGCAGGACATTCTGTTCTAAAATTATAATCATATATGTTTTCAAAAGCTTGTTTTTTATTTTTTTCTGAAAAATTAGTTCTTGAACACAATTCGCATGTTTCAAAAGGTTTGATCTTAAGATATCATATATATTTTGAAAACTATGTTCCAAAAATTCTGTTTTGAAAATCCTGTCGTAAAATTTTAAGAAATTTCAGAAATCACTTATTGTCATTTTAAAAAATACGAGGATGTAAGAAGAAAAAACTATAAAAAAAAAAAAAAAAAAAAAAAAAAAAAAAAAAAAAAAAAAAAAAAAAAAAAAAAAAAAAAAAAAAAAAAAACCTAGTCTGATTGATCCATCTTATCTGGGTTGATGACATTTGAAGGACATACTTACCTAATTAAAAAAAGTAAACTTCTTAATTTTTTTTTTTTTAATTTACATTCTTCTAATCCAAAGTCTGAGATAAAATTTTAAATTACTGAAAAAGGTTACCATATTAATATAAATAAATTATAATTTCAAATATCATATATATATATATATATATATCAAACACAATCTCTAAATAATAATTTTGAATATTTAACAATTTGTCAACATAATTAGTAAAAGCAAAAGAGCCTCTAAGAGTAATCAAAGGGCCTTTTGATAAATTATTAACGAACGGGTGGTGGCTTTAGAATATCTGGCAAATTTAAATATTTACACATAAATGGGTAAAATTATATTTCTTAGTTTTCAATTGATAAATTTGCATTTGAGGGTGAAGATTGAGAAAATAAGAACTATTATATTCTTCATATACACTGATGCACTAGCAACTTTTTAGTAAGTTAGGTTTTTCGCAGAAACTCAGGGTTACCTTAACTCGTAAATTTTCGTAATATTACTAAATTAATGAATTTTGTTCTATGAATTAGTTATAACTTAAAATTATCAGAAACTGGGGTTTGACTGAATATAACATTACGATTAAATGTGGCAATGCCAAAAGCAACCAGGATTATTGAAGAAGTGATTTTTTCTTAAATGGAAGAAGAAAGTAAAAAGAAACTTGGATAGTGATGAATGGCAATTGAGGTATGGATATTCCTTTTGTAATTAAAAGGTTTTTGATTATGTTGATCAGATCATTTTCGACTTCCGTTTCTTGGCGTTATTTGCTGTTGGAGGGTCCTTGGCAGGCTCACTCTTGTGCTTTCTAAATGTAAGTTCTCTCAATACCCTACATCTTTAAAGTTGTTAGGAATTTAACTATAGTTTAAATCTTATATTAAGTAAAGATTAAAAAATAAAATTAAACAATATATATTAAAGGAATTCATTGATCTTTTATCTTAAAATTTTGGTTTAAAGATAACATCAATTTTTTATATACGAAACTTGATGAGAAATAAGATTACAAATGTCAAACACAATAACATTCTTAACACTAAAGATAAAAAATGATTTGATTCAATTATAAAAATATTATCCTAAATTAAAAAGTGAAAACAGGTGTGTAAAAACTCACGACATGGAAAATTTTGAATTATTAATGAATTTTTGTGTGATATTTTATTAGGTAGGGATATAAACATTGGTATTTATAATTTAATTGATCATGTTTATTGTTTATTTAAAAATTTATAAGAAAAATGGATTTGCATTGGTTTTGTGATCTGAAAAAACCTAGTCATTAAAATTATTAAACTATGATAAGTGATTTTGCGGCTTAAAAAAAACTAAAAAATTAATATAAGGATTGATAATTGGTATTATAAGTTTTTATAAAAACTTTGCCTTATGCCCCAAAAATTCTATACATATCATGATATAAATGTAAATGAAATAAAGAGTACTATTGTTAGCATAAAAGATATATCTATTTTAAAAATTAGAGTGTAATGCATTATTTTAGTGGGTTTGCCTAATACACTGAAACTAATCTTACGATAATGTGACTACCGTGGTTCAGCTAGTTTTCACATTTGGTGGGGATTGATCACGAGAATAATGTATTTTATAATTAAATCATTCAACTACTTTATGGTAGGTATTTTGTAGTTATACTAAGAGGTTATCACCATTGGTATAGGACTAAAAATAATTTTGAAAAAAGCTATTTAAGTGACTAAAATTTAATATTTAGAAATTAATTTATTTTTCCAATTTGAGGAACTAATTTTTTTTTAAATAATTGGGTAGACTAAAATCAAATTTATTTTAAATTTCAGACATTAAACATATAATTAAGTTTGCAGTTAATCATGATGACAAACATTGTGGTACAAATATCTGACTCTACCGGATCATTTTAGGGTTGTATTTATATTGTTGATGCATACAAAGTCTATTGGACAAGCTGTGTTAAAGGAGTTCACACCGGACAGATGGTTCTGCGGTTGGTTGAAGCAATTGGTAATCTATTGCTTATCAGACTTACAGTTTCTATATTATCAAGACTTGATTTTGTATTTACTCTACTTGGATCATGAAAACATCAAAGGAAAAATCGGAGAAATAAAGTATTATGTTACTTTTTTGCTTTTAAATTATCAAATTTATGTATAATTTGTTCGAAAAAATATTTTCTCGAACATTATCAGAGTAAAACATTTAAATCATCGTTAAACTACATAGTTCCAAATATATTTGGTCTGAATTTCAGATAAGATTATGTTTAGTACTTGCACTTATCCATTTTGCTTGATACTGCAGATGTTTATCTTGCTGGTACGGTTATGTTGATCTTTGGTATGGGCTTATACGGATTGTTCATAAGCAATATACCTTCTGATGTTCCACCTACCGTAGACCGTGCCCTTCAAGGATCCTCTTTGTTTGGAATGTTTGCTATGAAGGTATTATACAACCCTAAATAGTAACTATATACCACACTTCTTTTATATTTTTATTATCAAGAACATACAAATGACATTTACTTAGGAAATTTTAGCAACTTAGTATTTTCAGTGTAAGAAAAATAGCTTGGAGATAAGATAGGTGATTGTTCTAGTCAGTGACTTTGTAGTTAATGTAAGGAGAAGGCCCTCGAACTCTTATGAGGTTGAATGGAGATCAGTCCTCTGCATTTTCTAACTTCTTTTTAATGATAAACTCTAACAAACCCAATGTCACGTGATGATATAATCCCATGAAGTTTTCTTAATCCACCATCTTTCATTTTTATGTATATTTTTTCTTTTATTTTCTAGCATCATTCAATGCTAAATGTTATCCAATTTCCATTTAATTAATTGACATGATTCTTATATATTGGAAAAGAAAGTGAATATATTATTTATCTTTTTTAGGAGAGGCCTAAGTGGATGAAAATATGCTCACTTGATGAATTGAAGACAAAGGTGGGACATGTTATTGTCATGATTCTTTTGGTAAAGATGTTTGAGAGGAGCAAAATGGTTAACATTGCAACAGGATTGGATTTACTAAGCTATTCAGTTTGTATTTTCTTATCATCTGCATCTTTGTATATCCTCCATAACTTACATAAGTCAGAGTAGAATGTAATTGATAATGTTATATACTAAGTTCATATCTGTAAGAACAAGAGCTCGTTATCCAAACCGTTAGGCTAAAATCTTCTGTTCATCCAATAATGGTTAATACTTTTCTTTTCATTTATACTAAATGCCTAATTTTTTCGTCCTTCAGTTCATTTTCGAACTTATCTTTTCTGTGAACTTTAATGTGTCACGGAAGGCATCGGACAGGATATCAATTTTTGTAGAATTATGGGGAAATGGCGATGTCATTATTTTTTTTTTCTGAATTAGGACAAGGAATAGAAAACTTGTTTACTTTGAAAGCTAGTTTTTGAAAATTGAAACATGAAACCATGTTTGAGTTTGATTAAGCACTAAACTTATTTCTTTTACACTCATGATATAACCTAGTTTTACCCCTAAAATGAATTTGGAACTTTGAACCGGTGAGTGTCTGCTGAGAAATTGTGAGATTGATAAAGGAGGGCTGCTACTATGTATTCTCTTCTTCTTACTCTTCACCTCTCAAAGTTCTTAAACTTTTTTCTGTCACCACTTTCAGTCTTTCCTATTAATTTTTTTGGTTTAACATGACATGCCAATTTTAATTATAATTTTTCTAGTGGTTCATTTTTTGCGATTAAGAAATGCTCTAGAATATATGTACAAAACCAATGATATCAAACCCCCATAAATTGTCTCAATTCATAAAAATATTAGATTATTTGAGAAAAAAAAAAACTATATAAGCTTCTGCAAGTTATTGAATTAGCAAAGAAATGCCTCCTACACACAAATTTAAAAGTCAAGAAACTTATTATATCCTGATTTATAATTTAATTATATAAAACTAATTTTAAACGTGAATTCATAGCATACTTCTTTTTAAATTTACGAGATAAAAAAAAAGTTAACATTTTTTACTTCTTTTGAGAAACTAAAATATATTTAATCATTTATTTAATTTTAAGCTGCCACATTTTGGGAACAGAAGAGACAAATGTGATAATGAATAATTTGGCCTAACATGGTAGTACCTATAGCACACTGCATAATTGTGTCAATGATATCCACAAAAGTAGATACTTTTTCATGCCTTTTCATCTTGCCCCACACACCAGAAACTAAATTTGAAATATCTGTCTCAGTTGTTTCATGGCCTAAGCCAGAATATGCTCATCCCCAACATGTCTCTATCTTCCCTTCCCACCTTTCCAATGCACCATTCTCTTCAACCTACTAAGTTTGGTACCAACAGTGATACATCAACAGAAGCAGTTACATTGGTCAATGCTTCTGTCCAGACAGAGGAGTCTGTAACTGGAAGCAATGAGAATGGGAGCATAGTTGGGTTTAGAAAATCTTGGTTTTTGAGCTCAAGGGAAGAAGCAGAGCTTTGTTTAGGTCTCAGGGTATCCTCGGATAAAACACAAACACCACAAGTAATAAAACTATTTGGCAGCATAATTTTCTTTCCAACTTCTGTTTATGTACCAATTCAATTTTATACAAACTCTACACTACACATCTGTGTTTGGAAAAAAATATCTAAACTATGTATGAATAAACTTTTTCATAAATATTTTTCACTTAAAAATAAAACTAAGTTTTTCCAACCAGAAATTTTGATGGTGGCTGAGTTGACTTTCATTTCAAAAGGAATCATAATGTTTGTTTGTATTGCATAACAACTAGCAGCAGGGAGCAAAGAGTGAAGTTGCTAAGCTAATAACCAAAGGGTTTGAAGAGCACTCTGCAATCCCAAGAAGGTCCTTACTTAGTCTGGATAAGGCACTTTGCAATGCCAGAGAGACTAAAGAAAGATTAGCCAATGACTATCGTGGATTAGTTACCTCCATTGCAACTGGTTATCAAGGCAAAGGATTAAGCCTTCAAGACCTCATTCAGGTGCCTGTTCATTTTAGTATTTCACTATTTGTTGCATTTCTTTATAACACTAGTCCTTATTTGTGTCAAAGTATAATTTTCAATTTGATCTCTGCACATGAATGGTTTTGGTAAGTTTTTGTATATTAGGATCAAATTAAGAATCTCCAATGTAAGGTAAAATTATTTTTCCAGGAAGGAACCGTTGGACTTCTTAGAGGGGCAGAGAAGTTTGACCCAGAGAGAGGATATAAATTATCCACATATGTTTACTGGTGGATTAAGCAAGCCATGATAAAAGCCGTAGCCAGAAAGTCCAGATTAGTGAGATTACCGGTGAGGCTTTGATTCATTTTGGTCTTATTTACCATGCAAAGTGTTTGAGCAATAAACTAATTCATGAAGCATAACATAACATTTTTAAAGCAGCTCTTGACACAGTAAGACTTAAGAAGTGGACTAGTTATTGTGAAAGGTTGGTTAGTTTGTGATTTACAGTGTGGCAAGTGTGAGATGGTGGCCAAAGTTGCTAAGGCCAACAATATCCTGAGCACAAGACTGAGGAGAAAGCCCACATACGATGAAACTGCTAGAATGCTCAATGTGAAGGCTTCCACCATTAGGCTTGTTTCTGAAAACAGCAGAACACCAATTTCACTGGACAAAGATGTAACTGATTGTGGCCACATGACACTTCAGGTCTAATAACTTGTTCACTTATATGTAAGTTATAACTTATTTGATCAACTACTGATTGGTTTCCCGTTTGGTGTTCCCAATCAGCTGGGAAAGTGAACTCAGTTTTGTGACATGTCTGAATATTCTCAAAAATACGTTTGTTTGTTAAAATTTGTCTGAAAATTCAGTCTCATAGTAGCTAGACTTGTAACATTTTTGGAGACTCGGATTACAAACTTAGGTTTACATTTCCACATTAAACTTTGTCCAAAAACATCTATTTTTAAAAGCTACGTTTGAGTTACTTCTGCAAGCTCAGTTTACAAATTTAAATTTAACTCAAACTTAAATTTAAAGATTAAGATTGGAGAGTGTACCTAGTTGTTTAACTTGTTCATCAAAATTCTGATCAGGAGATTATACCAGGGCCAGAGGACATGACTCCAGAGAAGATGGTTAAGAGGCAACTAATGAAGCAGGAAGTGATGAAGCTTCTTAACACACTTAGCAAGAGAGAAGCAGAGATTGTGACATTGCACTATGGACTTGATGGAGAGACCCCTCGGTCTTTCAAGGAGATAGGAAGAATGATGCAGCTGTCAAGGGAGAGAATCAGACAGATTAATGGAATTGCATTGTCAAAATTGCGACAAACCAATAATATAGATAATCTCAAATTCTATCTTGTATAGAACAGCATTTTGTTCATAAACATTACTGTAAAAGAAGAAATTAATATCAATGATATAGGAAGCATGCATGTGATATGTGTCAAACCAACTGCTCAAGAACCAAAACAAGTATCACCCTTCTGAATCAAAGGATTTTGTGCTTAAACAACAAAAGAACATGCAGGCCAAATAAGAAAAACTAAAATTTTAAAGGTTTTTTCACGAATTCCCCAAGAAGATATATCAAACAAGTTCTTTTTTATATGCTCACCAACACAATAGGTAATAAATAATGTTTAAATTTTTTTCTTTTGGTCGTAATTTTTGAGTTTTTAATGAAGAAATAGAGAAAATTTGTAGAAGGGATGGAGTGGACAACCAAAGTCGAGTGTAAAGATAGGAATTGGGGTTATATTATTTTAGATAAAAGGACATTTTGGCAACAAAAGTGTTGTTTTACAGGAAAAAGGCAGATAAAATATTAAACGAAAATATATGAAATAAAATAAAACGTATCGTTATTATTCTGCATCTCAGTTGCAAAGTGCAAATACATTTATAATACTTGCAGTAAAACAAAGATTAAACTCACGGAAACATTTTGTCCGGAAGTTTAGAAACAATTATTTTGACTAGAAAGACTTATTCAAAAACTGAAATAGAAAAAACAAATAAAGATATCAACATAAAATCTAGAAACAATATCTAACACTCCTCCTTAATTTTGGAACTGCAACATCCTATCTTTTTATCTTAAGAATTCAAACTTGTTGAGTGGCTTGATAAATAAATCTGCAACATGGTTTTTAATTTTGCAACAAACAAGATCAACAACTCTATCTTTCTGTATCTACCTCTCTTAAGAAGAGGAACAATATAATGTTAAAATGCTTGATTTTCCCAGGATTATGGGAAATAGATATTGCATTTTGATTGTCGACAAAAACTTTCATACTTTACTTTTGCTCCATGTTAAGATCAATTAAAATTTTTTTCAACCACTAAGACTTGGTTAGCATCAACCTCTTCTAGATTGTGTAACAATTTCTTGTTTCTTATCATTCATAGCATACAATATATCTCGCCTTGTTGTAATAAGATACATCAAACAACCAATAAGACTTTCTTTTTGATTTACTGCATCAGCTTCATCATCCTTGCTTAATTTTGCTTTTTGATTCATGGGAGTGTTGGCCTTCTTGCAATCTTCCAAGCTGAATTTTTTTAGAATCTCTCTTACATATTGTTTTTTTACGGATAAAAACCTCATCCCCGCCTTGCTTAATCTCCATTCCAAGGAAAAAATTGATTGGACTAACATCAGTCATTTCGAAAGCTTGCATTATTTTTAATTTGAAATCATCAATAAGCTTTTCATTGCTAGCTGTAATCAAAAGATCATCAACATATAGTGAGATAACAAAAGTTTTAACGCTTTTGGATTTGGCATAAAGTATAGATTCTAAAGTGTAGATTTGGAAAGAATTTTGTCAAAGCCTAAATTGAGGAGGTAATGATCTATTCGGCTATACCATGCTCTTGGAGCTTGTTTTAAGCCGAAAAGATCTTTAAACAACCTATAAACTTTGTCTTCTTTTCCTTCCACAACAAAGCCTTTAGGTTGCTCAATATAAATTTCCTTTTCAAAAAATTCATTAAGGAACACTAACTTTACATCATCTAACAAAAAGAAATAAAAGGAAAGAACAATGTAAATAGAAGTGTATGAAGTGTGAATAGCAAATACTTTTACATAATCACAACTAACGAGTAGATATATGGATGAGAAATCCTACGAAACTACTCTAGATAGCCAGAAACACAGTCTGAGAGATTCATTGCCCATGCTCAAACATGACCAATTGATTTGTAAAATGCGAGAACCTAACGACAAACTTCTTAGTAGTCACAATAACAATTGTTAATATAGATAGGTGTCAATGTATAGTCTATCCAAACTAGCAAATCACCCGTTATAAATGTTTATGGGACCAAGTTAATGAAACTTGAAAGAGATCAATTCCATATTTTTATAATTATAACACTACATCTCAAGCTAGAACACATAAGTGATATGTGACTAGTTACAAATACAATTGATCATATGTCGTTTTACAGATTTGACAAATATATTAGTGAATTAAATCTAGTGGTGATATCCTCATACTTCGATTTTTTCTTTGTGAAATGACAATTCATTTCAATATGTTTGATTTTCTCATAAAAGATAAAATCAGAGGCAAGATATAATGTTACTTGGTTCATTGTTAGTTTGAATTCTCTAAAGCTTTAATAAAGAAATAACATAGGGATATCATGAAAATTTAGATGGATGCATCACAAAAGAGTAGTACTTGGGAAATTATTAAAACTCAAAGGAAAGAATGTTGTTAACTGCAAATGGATATTTGCAGTAAAATATAAAGTTGATGTGTCTATTGAAAGGTAGAAACCGAGGTTGGTTGCTAATATGGAAAGAGACTTTTGCACCAATTTCTAAGATGAGTATTGATGCATATCGTGAAGATAACTTTTGTTTTTGCCTAATGTTATGCACAATAAATGATTTTCTAACATATGGTAACATGAGCGATTATAGTCTAAAGGGACTAGGAATCGAAAGTTCTTTACTCGTAGTCATCCATATCATAAATTGAAGAAAGCATTGAATGGATGATTAGGAGGATGAAGTTGCATCGACACCCGCAATAGTGAACAAGTATACAAGCAAGTAAAGAACGATAACATTAGTTGGTAAAGACACAAAAGAAGTCCATTGAGAAGAACATTTAGAAGAAACAATCAATATTTTTTTTATCTTCCATATTGGTGTAAACTAGATGTTAAACACTACATAGATGTGATGCATGTGAAGCAAATATTTCCAATAATGTAATTGAGGTATTTCTCAACATAAAAGAAAAGATAAAAGATGGAGTTAAAACATAACAAGATTTGTTTGACATGGTTATACATTCTAATTTACATCCATAATTTGGTAGAAAACATAATTACTTGTCTCCATCTTGTCGCATACTCTTTCTAAAAAAGAAAAGCAAAGCTTTTGTTAATGCTTATGCAATGTGAAAGTTTCACATGGTACTTTTCAAATGTTAAGTAAAAGCCTTTTGTCTATGCAAGATTAAAGTGTGTTAGTTTAAAGTCCCACGATTGTCATGTGTTGATGCAACAACATGATTGTGTTTGTTTTTCAATGCCATTTGTAAGAAAGTAATTAACCCTCAAAAGTTAAATGAGTTGGAAAATGAAGCAATCACAATCTTGTATCAATTAGAGGAGGGTTACTTTTTCGTGGCATCCCTCTACATTTCGACTAGATGCCAGGTAGTGGTTGATGAAGCTTGAGATGTTGCTGCTTGACTGCCTTTGCCCAGTACAGAGGCTTAATTAGTGGGGGAGACTTTAGGCACATTTTTGGCTTGGCCTAGACATTTGGTCATGCTAGTCTCAACACAGACAAATGTATTACATTGTGTTACTTTTTATTGTTATAATTTCTATTAATGTTGAACTAATATTTTACTTTTGTTTAGAATTTTGTTTGTTCTAATGAGTATGAGAGAACTTGTTATTGATATTGATGGCATAGTAGAAGCTTAGGATGATCTCATATATAAGCTTTCTGACCATATTACACAGGTTGAAACTGAAACCCTTTGAGATATAGTGAGACAATAAAGATTTTGGAGTGCTCCTCTATGCATTTCCTTACTAGATGCATTATAGGTTGTTGGGGGAACCTTCATGTGTAAACATTTCAATGATACAACTATGAGTTATCTAAGTCATATTATGTTGTCTATGTTTTTCTTATTATAATGATAACATTTAACTTAAAATTCATTGTGTTAGGTACATAGACAAATTAAGTGTGGAACAAAGTGTATATATATATATATATATATATATATATATATATATATATATATATATATATATATATATATATATATATATATATTGAGCCTCAATCTATTCAAAAATCTAAAAGCACAAAGGTCTAGATCTAACAATACTTGCAACATATAGATGAGTGACTCACAAAAATATATTTGCTTGGATCCATACATTGACGGGTTAGTCCGGTTAGCAATTACTTGTAACTATATTTAAAAAATATATAATAGTGTGATTTTATTAGTTTTAAGAAAACCTAGCCTGAAATGAAAAACTTATTTCAACAATAACTTTAACATTTCCATTATGTTTTAACATTTTTATTATATTGGAAAAATATAAATATATTCTGACTTTTACTCCAATCATGACTGATACAAATATTTTAAGTGTAAGAAGTATAACAAAGTTTTTGCAATTCATGTATTAGACAACTTTTAATACATACAATAATTATTTTATTTACTATATTATATATTATATAATAATCATTATTTGTGCTAGTATTATTAACTCTACAATGATAACATATTTTAATATTTTATAAGTATATTTTACTTTTATAATTATTATATAATAATATAAATGAAATATTTAAAGTCTTCAATAATTAATTTCTATTGTATCAAAATGATATCTCACAAATAAATAAAAGAATAATGAAGAACCTTTATTCTCCAACATACATAATATAATTAACTTTATTTTCGCTTGGTTAGATTAAACTTTTTTTTATCGAACTTCTAGTATAAATGTTTGAATTGTATTATATGTATATCTATATTGGTGTTTCTTTGCATTTCAATTTTTGATTTTATGCCAAAACCAACTAATTTAAAGAAAACCATCCAGATTTCATCAGATTATACACTGCCCAATCTAATTGTACGTTTGGCACATGTAAATCTCGTTCAGTAAGATCACCCTTACCTGATACCCATTAATTTTTGTTGTAAGTTAGGTTGACGTACAAAGGCACTTTTTATGTTACATGGCATAACATAATTAACCTTAAATGTCTAATATGAATATTTTATACATTAAATGTTTTATATTTCTTATGCTAAAATATTTAAATACAAAAACAAAACTACTTAAACAACTTATTAAACCTATATCGTTGTTTTTTTTTTTGTTTTTTTGTTTTTTA
>Ga0209489_103117_pt1 | contig 32726 bp, 17 predicted proteins | sample SiratrowhiteBW_FD_187527 | JGI IMG/M metagenome (GOLD analysis project Ga0209489, IMG submission 187527) | Root nodule microbial communities of legume samples collected from California, USA - Siratro white BW (SPAdes) (version 2) | ecosystem: Host-associated > Plants > Roots > Nodule | place...
TTATAATATTTTATCTTAAAACAAACATAAAGTTGCTCTACAGATATAAGTTGCACATGAAGATATGATGCATGCAATGTTTTTTTTTTCTTTATCAGCTTTGATGCATGCAATGTTTTTTTTTTTCTTTATCAGCTTTGATGCATGTAATGTTGGAGTTATTCTAAACTCATTCCACATTTCATAGATTGATAAAAGAAGAAGACAGATCTATTTCCAATAAGGAGAAAAAATACCATTGAAACCAGTTGCCACTACGGTACAACAAAAATATGGATCCCAAATGTGACCAAACTGAGTGAAGCTTAGGTGAATGAGAAAGAATGAAGAACTGGTCTCGGTAGAAGACACTAGCTCCAACAAACATCTTTTTTTTTTTTTTCTCTTTAAAACTTATTTTACCATGTTTTCGAGATATGGGTGAAAGTATCAAAATAAATAGAGATTAAAAACTGTGTCACGTATATTTATTTTTTTCAATAATAAAAATATACTCTAATAATTACTTAAAATTATAAAATAATAATATTTCAAATTCATTTAAAATAATAAATATAAATTTAATAATAATAAAATTATAATATTTCAAATTCATTTAAAATAATAAATATAAATTTAATAATAATAAAATTATAAATAATAATTGTAATAATAATAATATTGAAAATAATAATAATAACTTATAAATATATAATATAATAATATACAATAAAAAGACGTATTAAATATATTAAATTTTAATACAAAATATATTATCTAAAGTATAATTTTTTTATTTGCTCATTCTAGTGTGTATTTAGTAGTGTTCCTTAACATTTAAAAAGTTTTAAAAATGAAATCTTAAAATATGGATTATATATCATAACTAAATTATGTTTCAAAAGTGATTTTAAATCTATTAGTTAAGGTTTTTTGTTTCGCAGGCTTGGTTGTATTTGTTAACAACATTACTTGGAGGGTGTCAAGATCCTAAAGGCAGCCAAATCTACTCCGACACATATTGTCACAGCTTTATGAGGGGATAGGTATCTCAATCAATAGAGCTCCAATTATTGTATATGAGTTAACTTTAGTGTTGTGGAGGTGCATGTAGTTGCTTGTATTCTTGGTCTATGTTTGTTGACTGCAAGATTCTTAGCACATACTATCATGTCTATTGGAAGGCTGGCATATTTGTTTGCTCTGTATTTGTTTGTCAGATAGTACTGGCTTTTGTATTGTATGGTTGGTGTTGTTGCATTTGTTTCAGGCATTTATTGTGTTCTAAAGGATGAATTAGAGGACATCCGTAGAGGTTTTGTAATATTTTTAAACTCTTTTGTAATAGGATTAAAACACCCCTTAATTGATCCTATTTATTCTATTCTTTGCTTTTAAAAAAAAAGTTTGAGTATATTCTTATTTACAATGAAATGTGTTTTTTTATAAATTTTAGTTAATTATTTTATTATTTTTTAATTTTAATCAATATTATCTGATTTTAAAATTTATATTTTTTAATTAATTTCAAATATAATAAGTAAATATATTTTTATTTTTTTTAAGATTTTATTTCGGACTGTAATCTTTATAATTGATTATATTCTCTTTTAATAAGAAACTAGACTAACAATTTTAAATCCAAAATAACTTTCAAGATGAATAAAATATAATTTATATTAATTTTATAATATTAAAAATGTCTTTAATTATGATCAATATAGTAAATTTCAAATGATACACATGTGTTGACAGTACCTTTAAACATTCACAAATAAGTTATTTCTATTATTGAAATAAGCATTTGTTTTTCTTATTTGTCAAAATAAATAAATAAATAAGACTATTTAAGGATACTCCAGCTCTTTCCAAAATAAAGGATCAAAACCTATAAACTATAGTCCATCTTAAGCATATAAAACGTGAATGACATTTCTGATCTACCTCATACTTTAAATTCTCATAAACTACAACCACCATAATCTGTAGAAATAGTTTTGTCACCATAATTGCTACAACAAGCATGACAAAACAATGGTTCAGAACAGACATCACACGACATGGCTTGTGAATAATTATCCACTTCTTCTAACACAAGACTTGGGCACTCTTCATTATGTGCTTTATGACACACCAAAAAGTCTCTGTAGTTGGAGTCACATGCTTCATGTTTTATTTGTCGAATAGGTATGGCAGCAATAGGGACGACATTGTCGTAAGCTAATTAAGCGGGAAACCTTCAGGAGAAAGAAGATAAAAAGACTTCATGATTGATGCTAGGAAAATATGTATTGATATACCTTTTAACAGCGGACTTGCTTGCGAAGATGTGTTGCTTGCGAAACTTTTTTGAATCCTGACCTTGCTATCTCCTTCTCTTCCTTCAACAACCGGAATAGTAGATCTAGTAGATACAGATACCAGTCCTGAAAGTGCTTACTGTCAGGGATAACTCTTCGTGCAGTTCTTCATCCCCAAACATAACCCTATTGTTGGCCAATTTTCCGGTGCATATGGTCATCTTGTACCATACCTTCTCAAAAGGTTTTCTTCTTCATCAACCTCACTTCTCCATTGGAAAGCGAGCACAATTGAAGGAATAACTTTGGCTTTCTCAATAAGGTAAGGTATTTTGGAAATTAAAAAGTTACAACGGTGGATGTGTTATTATGTTACAAGGTAACTTTCAAATTCATTCATATAATAGAATGTGGAAAGTATGTGAAAGTAAAAACTCTGGTTAATGGTATTAGTGGTAATGATGTGTTTTTGTGTTTATTCTTTCTTTTTCAGTTTCTGCCTTTGTTTCTTGATGTCACGGTGCATTTGGATGATAAAATCAAGAAACAAAGACAAACACAAACTAACCAAGAGTAAAGCCTTGAGCATCTGAATATGTGAAGCATGCTGCCATGAGTTTTGCGTAATGCAGAAGAGGTGACTAAATGACATAATATTAAGAACACAAAAGTGTTTTATCCACAGGACCATTAACTAAATAGCACAAAGAGAGACATGAAACAGTGAGTCAACAAGCCGAGATGAGAGATACTAACCATAACGTACAACAATATACAATAGTTCAAAGACATTCACACACATGCAAACACTTCTCATTACCCAAAGTATAATATTTGTATCAGAAATGAAAACACTGTTGTATAAGTTGTTTCTTTAAAATGTAAATTAGTTTAGTAAGTTGCAATTAAGCTACAACTTACAACTTTTATAAACTATTCTTTGGATTGAGAAAGACAACCATCATCTTGTGAACTCTTATCTGGGCAGAGTTAATCTAAACCCTAAGCTGAAATATAGAGTAAATTAATTCTTTCAAACTCATCCTACGGTCCGGTGTGTTCCATTTCATATATTGATAAAAGAGAAAACACAGATCTGATTTTTAATAGAAAAACAGAAGTGACCAAATTGATAGAATAAGTAATATTTTATCTTAAAACAAACTGGCATTAAACATATATAGATCTGATGCATACAATTTGGGACTTCCTCTAAACTCGTTCTACATTTCATAGATTGATAAAAGAGGAAGACAGATCTGATTTCCAATAAAGAAAGAAAATATCATTGAAATCAAGCTGAACCAATTGTCACCCGTATGCAACACAAATATGAATCTTACATGAACAAGTTGTAACTGAACTGAGAGCCTGGTTGAGTTGAGCTGAACAAGGAAACAAAGAATTGGTCTTTGCAGTGGTCCTCCCAGTCGTTTCAGTTTCTCCTTTCTCTTCTCTTCTCTTGTTTCAAAATTATTTTAAGATGTTATATGAGATTTGAGATATAAGTCATTGGATGAATAGATATTGAGAACTGTGTCATATATATTTATTTTTTTAATAATAAATCATATTTATTCTCTTTTTAAGTGAACTCTAATAATTATTAAAAATTATAAAATAATAATAATAATAATACTAAATTTATAAAGTAATAATAATACATAACAAATGACATACTAAATTTTAGTATAAACATATTGTCTTCAAAGAATAATCTTTGTTATTTTCTCTTTTTTCTCATATACATTTATTAACGTTTTTAACTTCTAAAAATTTTAAAAATAAAATCTTAAAATATATATTATATTTCAGAACTAATTTATGTTTTAAGAATGATTTGAGATCAATTAATTCATATATTTTTATTTATAAGTATGTATTTTATAAATTTTAATTAATTGTTTTGTTATTTTTTAATTTTAATTAATATGATTTTATTTTTAAAATTTATAAATTTTTAATTAATTTTAATTATCATAATTAAATATTTCTCTACTTCTATTATTTTTTGAATGACTGTAGTCTTTATAATGAATTATATTTTTTTTTCAAGATATGAGACTGGCCAGTAATAGTTATTTTATAAATAAACGCTTCATTTTAAATTCAACACTAATCTTCTCAATATATGTAAAATTTAATTTAAATTGATTTTGCAATATTAAAACATGTTATGATAATGATTGATAAAGTAAATTTTTCAAGGATAACAATATCTATATATTCTCATTATTGAAAATAAGTGTTACGTAAATGTAAATTGTTTCTATATTTATTATGAATAGAGAGACGACAAAGAATATTATGATGAGATGTTTTTATTATGTGATGTCATACTTTTTAACATTTTATTATAAATATTTCAAGGTAAAATAATTTGCATTTACAAATTTGTCAAATAAACATAAAAATTATACTTTAAAATTTAATCACATGATATGGGACAACTCCATATTTTTTTTCAATAACTTTTGTTATTAACTTTTATAATTGTTATCTTATCTCTTTCAAAACTACAGTTCATTTAATAACTTTTTTTCTTTTTATATAAATACACTTCTTACAAGGATAAGTTTTATATTTTTCTCTTACTAAAACGTGCATATAAGTGTATATAGTCTAACAAATATTTAAATGTTTCTAAAAAAATAATGTCTTAAAATATAAATTATATTTTATATTTTTTAATTTAACTTAGAATCTACCTATTTTATATTTAAAAGACAATAATAATCCCAAAACATAAAAAGAATTAAATTGAGTTTAAAATCCAAATAAATATAATTTAACATAAATTAACTTTTTTATATAAGAGAATAAAATCAAAGGCTAAAGAGAGGATAAAATCAAAGACCCAACTGAGTGAAGCAGAGTTGAATGAAAAAGAATGAAGATCTAGTCACAGCAAAAGACACTAGCTCCAATAGACATTAACGCCTCAGCTTCCCTTCTTTTTTCCTCTTTAAAACTTATTTTACCATATTTTCGAGATATGAGTGAAAGTATCAAAATAAATAGAAATTGACAACTGTGTCACCTATATTTAATTTTTTTAATATTAAAAATTCTATTTACTCTCTCTTCCCTTATCAATAAAAAAATATGCTGTAATAATTACTTAAAATTATAAAATAACAATATTTAAATTAATTTAAAATAATAAATATTATTTAATAATAATAGAATTAGAAACAATAATTATAATAATAATAACTTATAAATATAAAATATAATAATATACAATAAAAAGATGTATTAAATATATTAAATTTTAATACAAAATATACCATCTTTAAAGGATAATTTTTTTTTATTTGCTCACTCTCCACTGTGTATCTAGTAGTGTTCTTTAACATTTAAAAAGTTTTAAAAATGAAATCTTAAAATATGGATTATAGCTCATAATTAAATTATGTTACAAAAGTAATTTTAAATCTATTAGTTAAGGTTTTTGTTTTACACGTTGTTTGTATTTGTTAACAACATTAATTGGAGGGTGTTTATATTAGTTAACTTTAGTGTTGTGGAAGTGTACGTAGTTGCTTGTTTTATTGATCTATGTTTGTTGATTGCAAGATTCTTAGCACATATTGTCATGTCTATTGGAAGGTTGACATATATGTTTGCTCTGTATTTGTTTGTCAAATAGTACTGGCTTTTGTATTATATGGTTGGTGTTGTTGTATTTGCTTCAAGCGTTTATTGTGCTCTAAAGGGTGAATTAGAAGACATCTGTACAGGTTTTGTAATATTTTTAAACCTCTTTTGTAATAGGGTTGAAATATCCCTTTAGTGATCTTATTTATTCTATTCTTTGCTTTTCAAAAAAAGTTGAAGTGTATTCTTATTTACAATGAAATGTGTTTTTTCATATTATTTTTTAATTTTAATCAGTATTATCTGATTTTAAAATTTATATTGTTTAAATAATTTCAAATATAATAAGTAAATATTTTTTTTATTTTTTTAATATTTTATTTTGGACTGTACTCTCTATAATTGATTATGTTCTCTTTTAATAATAAATTATACTAACTAGCCATACATATCTTACAAATGATTGGTCATTTTAAATCCAAAATAACTTTCAAGATGAATAAAATCTAATTTATATTAATTTTATAATATTAAAAACATCACTAATTGTGATCAATATAGTAAATTTCAAATGATACACATGTGTTAACAATACTTTGTGTGTTTATCATTTAAACATTGAAATAAACATTTATTGTTATTATTTGTCAAAAGAAATAAATAAATGAGAATAATTAAGGAGTACTTCAACTTTTTAAAAATAAAAGATCCAAACATATAAACTATAGTTCATCTTAAGCACATAAATCATGAATGACATTTTTGATCTACCTCATACTTTAAATTCTAATACAGCCAAGACCAGAAAAACAAACCTTAAAACTCAACTAAGGAGTACTTCAACTCTTTACAAAATAAAGGATCCAAACATATAAACTATAGTCCATTTTAAGCACATAAAACATGAATGACATTTCTGATCTACCTCATACTTTAAATTCTAATACAGCCAAGACTAAAAAACAAACCTCAAAACTCAACTAAAGACACCTATGCCTTGACACACTCCAACTATTTCAGATTTACATAATGTATCATGAATACATTTAAAAGCTTCTCCAAATAGTATTTGAAAACCAAACCCATAAACAACTCTATTGATAAGTATTAAACAAATCAGAGAAATGCATACAACTTAAATCAAATCCAACTGCATTTGGTGCTTCACAAGTTACTACTCAAAATTAACCACTTCTTAGCTCCCACAAATTCATCCTCCACGCAGTTTGTCCGCTTCCTTGCATCCAGTATGCAAAATCATAATAATAAAAGCTATCTAGGCATTAAGTCTGATATATATTAGAACACACATATAAGATTTGACCTGAATACCAACATTAAGACCTAGGGCTCAAGCACTAGTCCGAATATGAAAACTCTATCCTCCCATACTTCCTTTGGATCCAATTCTTCGTGTTAATCTGTGAAACAACAAAAACCTCCTCTATGTCAAAAATTTTATTCCTAAACACAACATTATTTCTAGGCTTCTAAATATTTCGCATTAATTTGATCTATACTACTTTTAATATTGAATTGCTTTTAGCTTTAAATAAAAGAATTTCCAAACTAAGGAAATGTTATTTTTGGAAAACTGCTACAAGCATTAAGAGGTGATGTGACACTTCACAACATTTTACTATAAGCTCTGATATCATATAAATATTTAGACATGAAAATCAATTTTTCTGATGAAATCAATTTTTCATATAAATATTTCAGATGAAATCACTTTTTCATTTACAAATTTTTCAAATAGACATTATACTTCAAAACACAATCAGGTGATATGGGACTTCTCGACATTTATCCAGTAAATTTTGCCATTAACTTCTATAACAGTTTTCTCATCTTCGAAAAGTTCAATTCATTTAATTGTTTCTTTTAAAATTTTGTAGTATAAAAATTTTGCCATTAATTTGGACAATATTTATGTGTTTATAATGTAAAGATTCATATATGAATTACAATTATAAAGTATAAAGTAAGATTAAAATGTTACATTTTTAATATAAAGTTAATCAATTATCCTTAGTTGAAACAGTCAAACCACAAAAACAAAACAAAATGTATAAGACAATATTTTCTTAAAGCAAGATTTTGCATAGAGAGCGAAATTTGAATTTTGCTATATATATGAGTGAATGTTGAATTATGTGAAAGTGAGAACTTTGGTTGATAGTGTGAGGGTAACGACATGTTTTTGCGTTTACTTTTTGTTTCCTGATTTTGTGCCTTTGTTTTCCAATTTTGTGATGCATTTGGATGATAAAATAAGATACAAAGGCAACTACAAACTCAACAACACATCACCATAATCAATCCAAGTTTCAATTTTCATATAATTATCACATTTCTTGATGTATTCGGATTTTTATTTCTCTCTCTGCAAATCACTATACCTCAAAATATAAAATTGAGCTTCACAAATTCTAAAAGAACATAAAAGTATCTCATGCCAGAAAAGTATTTGCTGATAAAGCTTTACCTTCATGCTTGAATCTTCTAAATGTAGACAGATGGTGTGGGACTTTACAACACACATTCGTCATATGTCTCTGGCAAATCACACATATATAAGTGACACTTCACCAATTGACTAGCTCTGCAATTATCTATTTGCAGTACAAGAAGAATGTACCTAGGTCCAGACTTTGTGTTATCATACAGTTCACTTTCTTATGTAGTTGATTTTCTGTTGTGAAATAGGTTGTAGTGTGTTCCATTGTTTAGATGATATTACACTATGATGACCTTAGTTTTTGTATGGGGTTGTGTTCGTAATTGTTGTTTTAAGTTGTAATTTGCTGAAAGGCGAACCTATGCCTCTAAAGTGCTTTTATTAATTTATTCTTCGCTGTTAAAAAAAAACTTAATGTCTTTGATTGTGTCAAACTAGCTCGTATGTTGAATTTTTAAACTCTTTTCTCATTGTTTTTTTTTTCTGTTGTCTGTTTCTAATATTGCATTTGCTGAATTTGAATATACGATGATGCATTTTTGTGAAGAACTTTTTTTTTGAAGGTGAATAATGTGTAGCAAAACTTAATATTATTTTTTACAAATTTAAAATAAAAAGAATTTTGTATCTTATTGGAATGAAGTGCGCTAAGGGCAATTCTACCCTATCTGATAACCTTATTAAGCCATTAGACAGGGTTCACATGAGGGACCTTGTTTTGCTTCATACCCAACATCCATTTGAAGCAGCAATAATTGTTTAGTAATCTTTAAGCTGTTATATTTTTTATGGTTTCATGTTATCAACTAATTTTCTCTATGTCACTCCTCTTGTGTCACCTTTTAGGTTACAACTTACTCTAATTTAGTTGTTATCTCTTATGATTACTTTTCCAATTCAGTTTTGGAAATTTATTTAGATTTAATTCTATTTTTATTTTGTTTTTAACGGTGTTGATTGACCCATACATATAAGCCATGCATTAGTGATTGTGGTTGTCAACGAAAGTAGACAAAAATTGTTTTAAATCCGGTTAGCCAAACAGAAACATAGATATTAAAGAAGTGATTAAATTATAAAGTGTCCTGTCAACAAATAACAAAGTAACTTCAAGGTACCAAGTAAAAAATATTTTATATTTACTTATTTAGATATTATAACTGATATGTTACCTTTTTTCTATAATTATTGTTCTCTTTAAATGATGTAAATACAACTTTTTAAATGAAATTATATTACCTTAATTAGACTCTCATTTCAATGGATAAATCGTAGATAAACATGCCTAGAGATACACTTGGATATACGGAAAACTTGAATAGATTTTTGAACTTTGCATTTGTTAATAATGGTGTGAGGGAGAAGATAATATGTCCATATCGGGAAGTAGTGTATGAGCACTTGATTCTTAAATCCTTTCCAATTGGATACAAAGTGTGGTTTCAACATGGAAGAGAATAGGAGTAAATGTTACAGATGAAACACGTGTAATGTCGCAAGAAGATAATGAAAGAAGTCTTGATAATAATCTAATGTGTGACATGGTTAATGATGTATTTGGGTATCTTATTGGACTGTATTGTACAATTATGTCAATAAAGAAAAGGAAACCTCAAAACCACATAGAGTATGAGTGGATTCCAATATCCAATACATTACACTACCGACGGCCACAAACCTCTAGAGCGGCATCGAGTTCATAGAGATCTCACAGTGTAAAATTAATCAATTAAAAATATTTCTTCAACTAAACTAAGCTACCCTCAACAGTAATTTGAGATTGGGAGAAAGAATCAATGATTTAGAATAACGAATGAACAAAAGAGAGCGGAGGATATGGGAGGAGTGACGTGAGAAAGAAGATGCAAAATTAATTGAAAAAAAGGAAACCTGAAAATTAAAAGACTATAACAAGTGACAAAAAAAGGGGTCACATTAAAATTGACCAAGTGAAAACCTTCGTTGATCATTAGGGTCACTTAGGCCGATGCAACCTATCATTGACAACACATGTTTAATAAATAATATTTTTCATATTTTCTATTTTTAATTTTTTTATTATTAATAAAATATTATGTATTTTATTTTATTGTCCTCGTGAAATTTAAAAACATATATGATGATTAAATAAAGTTCATAAGTTTATTTTATATCAATGTTATTTTTGTATATTAATTTTATTTTGCTTGAGTGTGTTATGAATAAAATTGTATTTTATAATAATTCAAACAATGACATTATAGTAATACCTAAAGATCATTATCATCAATTTTTTTTCCTTTTATCACAATTTACTAAATATATACTTAAATGTAAAATAATTTTTTACTTAATGAGTTTGTTAAACTTATTTTTTCAAAATATTTTTAATAAATCCAATATTTTATCAATATATATTATTATTCATACTAACTATGGCAACATCAAACACAATATTATGACAAGTCATATTATGCCTATTAAAAATCCTTAACATATTTATTTATTGATTATAATTACATTAATAAAATACTTTTTAAACATAATTGTCCTAACTGGGGTTACGACGGGGAACAAAATATATATTTTTTTTAAAATAGTAGAGTCGCCACCATAATTTATTAAAGGAAAACTATGGAAAATCGAAAATAAGATAAGGCAAGTTCGCAAAACTGGATTTAGAGTCCGGGAGTCGGTTATGTGTGGGGAAGGTACTAACACCCCACAACGCCCACCCTAGGGCGGTACCTTTAATTAAACAAATAAAAGAGTGTGAGTTTTCGAAATATTTATTTTTCCCAAAAAACGAAATAAAATGCAAACAATAACAAACAAAGATATTTTTTAGGAAAGGGAAGGGCCCGACAAGGATTTGACCTTGCTCCTACGTATCTCTATCAAGGATAGAGAATCAGGGTTACGTAGTTCTTTGTTTGATAAAATTATTGGTTGGTTTGATATTTTGAATTTCTTGAAAGCTTGTGTTTGAAAGTAAGGTAAATGAATGGCGTCAATGCCAGGTTTAAAGCCTGGGCTTTGGATAGCAGTGTCAGGTTTAAAGCCTGGGCTTTGAGAAACGGCGCCAGGTTTAAAGCCTGGGGTTTTAGAAATAGTGTCAAGTTTAAAGCCTGGGCTTTGAGAACGGAGATATATGCCAAATTTGGTGTTGAAAAATAACATGTAACAGTTATATGTTATATGCAACATAGAATTGACACTTTGGTTTAATGTGATCATGCATGCAAAAGAATGGCACGTGAATGAATTCGTAGTAAAACAAAGCTTAAATATGTGAGGTTTAAACGGTGTATGGTGGCTGTATTGGAGGTGAGGGCAGTTGCGGAATTTAAGGAGTCATAAGTGCAAACCCTAATTGGGGTGGTGCGTGAAAAGAGGTGGCGCGAGGGTGCTGCTGTTGGAGTGGCTTCTTCGTGTTCGAGATGGTGGCGCGACGAGGAGGTGCTTGTGGTGGGGTGGCTCGCGAGAGCATCTTTCTCTCCCATGAAGTGGCGGTGGAGCGTTGGTTGAAGGAGGCAAGGGTGGCTCTTGGCGGTGCTGCTGTTGTGGAAGTGCAGTAGATGCGCTGGAGGTGCAGTTTGGGTTGCTCATGGTGGTGCATGTGGGGGTCATGGTGGAGGCGCGGTGGCGGCCGTCTGGAGGGGTGTAGCGATGCTGTTCCGTTTAGGTCTGACAGTGGCTTTGAAGGTGATGACTTAAGGGAGCAACATGGAGTCGAGGGGTACATAGTGGTTGGGAGCGTGATGCTGGCAAGGTGGATGGTGGAGACATGCATGGAAGAAGACGTCGAGGGAGTCGTACTGGTTCTGAACAACATGCGAGCCCTCCATCTCCAGCAGAAGACTTTTCCCTTATCTATTTTTAGAGCAGTGTAGCGAGGAACTCACTAGAATCTGAAATGCAACTGTGACTAGTGAACCCCAAACCTTGCCTTGTTCCCATCTGCGTTCGAACTGGTGGATGCTCCATCTCCTTCCCGCTCCGCCTGCCCATCTGGCAAAATCGTAAACCCATTTGGTAGCAAGGGACGCACGAAGTGTCTTCACCACTCATTGCTATGTTGATCAATGGCAGATCAACTGGGCAATAAACCACAAGTGAACCAAAGGAATCTACACAGCTCTCTTGGAGTATGAACATGTTCTGACTCGTGTTGAAAGCCCGAAGAACAGATATGCTATTACCAGGTTATGGACCATTTGCTATCTGGGCAACCTCTTGCATGGCATTACCATTGGAAAGAACATTCCACTGAGGTCTTTTTGTTTCATCCTTGAAGAAATCGAAGACAATGTGTGGAGGTGAATGGGAAGCATGGTGCAACGAGTTGGACGTCGTGGAGGTGGATGCTGTTTTGGTTAAGGATTTGGTGGCAGCGTTGTGGTTTGTTTGTGACGTGAGGGAGAGGATGACGTATATGAAAGAGGTATGGTGGTTTGGTGATAGAGGCGTGTAGGGGGAAGGGTAGTTTAGTCTTGGTGTATAAAATTTGGGTGGTGAGTTTCCAGGTGCTGGCCCCCTAGCTATGACAGTGGTGATGCTTGTGGGCAGGAGGAACGGGAACTAAGAGCATGGGCGATGGAAACGTGAGGAGCATGTGATGATGAAGGTGGCTGGAGGTGCTGGGCGTTGCTGGCTTCGCAAAGGTGAGGAGGAGGTGCATGAGCTAGATGCATGGCGTCATTTTTTTTGTTTTTATGAAGTGGGTTCACAGTAGAAACAAAATGCAGAGAAGTGGTGGAACTTCGTCTGTTTATGGAGATGCATGTGCCATAAGAATAAGAATCATCTGTTTATGGAGATGCATGTGCCATAAGAATAAGAATCATTTATGGATCTTTGTCAAACAAAAATAAAAACATACCGGATATTTTTGTTCTTCTCTTCGTTCTCGATTCTCAATGTTCTTTTTTCGTTCTCAATTCTCTGTATCTCTAATGATCCGTTCCTCCCCTAATTTTTTTATTTTCTTTATATATTTTCCCTTTTTTTTCATTATTATTATCATTATTATTTTTAAACTCCAGGTGATTCAGAGAAGTTATCACCTTTTGACCTATTTTTCTTGTTTATTTTTATTATTTATATTTTTTTAAACTTAATATTAAAAATGAATTTATCCAGAAACGAGAGATTAAGCCATTTTTCAACGATTATAATTCATTATTTAGGAGCTAAGAATGTGAGAAATAAGAGAGTTGACTCATTCTTTATTATTTTTTTATTTTTTTAACGTGCAAATCATTGAAAGCAGTTTTCTTTTCTTGTTTTTTTTATTATTTATATTTATTATTTATTATTTTATTTTCCAATTCTATTGTTTTAATTTATGTATTTTTATTTTATTATTATATTTTTTTTGTTATTTTTGTTTTTTTATTATTTTTTATTATATTTTGTTTTTAATTTTAATTTTCTTTTTAATTAAATTTTTTTAGTTAGTTTTTTTTAATAGAAAAATTCAATGTTTTTTTTATTATTATTATTTTTCAAGAAAACTTAAACTAATAAATATATTTTTATGTTATTATTCATTTTTTATTCTTTATTTTATTATATTTTAATTTAAAATATTACCTAGATAAAATCGGGTGTTGACAATAATATTATTAATTTACATTTTGGTATAGAAAACATAAAATGGAATACAGAGTAAAAAATTTAAAAATGATTCATAATTATAAAAAATAAAAAAATACTATATTATTTTTCTAATAATTCTTAAAAATAAAATGTATTAATTGATGTTATTTAAACATTAAAAAGCACCGTATGTGTACTTTATTCAGTAGTTTGTTACTAAATTAACATAGTCACGTACCCATGATTAATACATTATTAAAAAAATAAATTAATTTTATTTATGTATTATTACTAAATTAATTTATTTTTTTTAAATAAAAAATTCTTATATTATTTGCTGATATGAAAACAGTAAAAAGAAAAAGATTAAGCAATAGTAATTTTAAAGTTAAAAAAAAACAAAAAATCATTCGGTTTAACTTGATCAACTTATTTTCATGTTTCTACTTCTACAAATATATTATCTACGAAATCTATCTATATATATATATATATATATATATATCAATAAATATTGTATTATGAAGAGTATATATAATATATTACATATAATTTAAATATAAAATAAATTCTTCATTTATATTACAAATCTGATTAAAACCTTTTAATATTAGTAATATTATTAATTAATTTCATATCAGCATAATGTGTTTTCTATTTATTTATTAATTTTTATAGATAAAAATTATTATGTTGAGATTTTTCTATTGAAATTATATTTTAAGATAAAATTGTTTATTTTATATTTTTTTTAATGATGGAAGATCATATATTTAATTATTTTACATAAAATTTAAGATATTTATTAAAATTTTCAAAATTATTAAAACAAAGTATGTTTATTCAGTGTTTCTCACCTCAATTCAAGATAAGTTTTTTCTATAATGAAACCCTAACAACACTTCGCCGCCTCTTTGTACTATTACCATTATCTTTTTTCTTTTCTTACTTTACCTTTTATTTGTCACCGCCGACTACCATTATCTCCTTCTCCTCCACCAACTTCTATCTTCTTCTCCTCTACTTACCAACTTTTACTTTCTTTTCCTCTACCAACTTCTATGCTTCATAGTAATTATTAAATTCAAAATAATAGTTATTAATTTTTATGATTTGTAGTTTTGAGTTTTTTTTTTTGGATTATAATGTGAAAACTTAAATAACATTAGCAAAAAAGTTAGAAAAGAGTGTTCCAGATAATTTTTTATGACGCTATGGTTTACTTTTATTTAACATTTTTTTATTAATTTTTTTCTTCTCTTCACATATTGAAAGTGGATCCCCACATTTTTAAGTTTGTAGGTAAACGGGTACTTTTGAAGTTATTAAGTTGTCTTTTAAGTTTATATGTCAAACTAGTTCGTATGATAAATTTTTAAACTCTTTTCTCATTGTTTCTTTTCTTTATTTATTTGTTGTGAACACAGTTTTTAATATAGCATTTGCTGAGTTTGAATATACGATGATACATTTTTGTGAAGAACTTTTATGAAGGTGAATAATGTTTAGCAAATCTCAATAATATTATTTTTTATAAATTAAAAAAAAGATTTTGTATCTTGTTTGAATGAGTGTATAGTCAAAACATACTATAAATAACAATTTCAAATATAATGTCATATTTTGTCAACAATAACATAATTTGTTTTCTATGTCATAATCATAATTTGTATGAACATTCATAAGACAAAAAATATATATAAGGAGCTTAGTGTGCTCAGAAATTAATAACAATATTTAACGTTTACTAGTAAACATAATGTCTGTATTTTCTACATGCCAATAAATACTTTAAGCTTATATATTATATCTTGTATGTCATTTGTTTGGTTGAGAAACAAAAAAAAGGATAAGAAGAGTGATAGAGCAAAGAAAGAAGATAGACTTAGTAAGTTACCAGATGAGATTATCCATCGAATACTTTCTAATCTAGATGTAAAAGTTGTTGTTCAAACAAGTATTCTAAGCAAACGATGGAGGTATTTTTGGGTTTTTGTACCGTGCCTAACTTCCATGACTCATCATTCATTGATTCTTCACTTCTCGAATATTTCGTACATTATTTCCTATCTCATAGAGATCCTTCCACCAATGTTTTCAACCTTAGCTTTGAAAGTCATAGTGAAATCGATGATGTACATTTAGTAGATTCCATCATTGACCGTTACTAATATGCCATCCATATTCACAACCATTAATGCTCTTACAATTCATGTTGAGTGTGTCGTGATGAAACTTCCTCAACTTTCCTTTTTGTAATTCTCTCACTATCTATTTTTCACTTCTTGCTACATCAAGACCAAGAAAATATCTTAAATCACCAAGATCCTTATTTGACTCAGTCAATCTCTTCTTTATCATTATCTTCCAAAATTATATCACCCACAAACACAAATAATGTTGTAAAAGATCCCTCAAAAGAATTAATGTATAAGGCATGATCATTCATAGATTAAGTATATAATGCAGAAATCAGAAAGTATATCATTGATTAATGTTTGAACTGTCAGTTTCATTGCTAGTATCTTCAACCCTTTGAAATGGAAAAACATGTTCATAGAAGACAACATCCCTAAACACAAAAATTTCTCTTGATTGAATATTCAACAAAATATATCCTTTTGTCTCCTTTTTAAAACCAATAAAAACACATTTTGATGCCCTTGGATCAAATTTACTTCTATTTGTTGATAAAGTGCTAGCATAGCACAAAGATCAAAACACCTTTAATTGATTAAAATCTGGTGGAGTTTTGTAAAGCATTTCATGAGGAGAAAAATCATTTAAAACAGATGTGGGAAGCATGTTTATAATATTCGTAGCATGTGTCACAGAATATGATCAATAAATTTTGGATAAATGAGATTGTATCATGAGAGCTTCCTACATTTAATAAATGGTCATGTTTCCTTTCAATTATACTATTTTGTTGTGGAGTATTGACACATGAAGTTTGATGTATTATTCCTTTATTAATAAAATACTAGTCATGAAAAATTTAGTATCATTATCACTTCTTATTACTTTTATTTTTGTCTCAACTTTGTGTTTGAATAAAAACAACAAAATCTTCCAAAATCTTAACAACTTCAGATTTTTGTTTTAAAGGAAAAACCCATGTGTACCTTGAATAATCATCAACTATGGTCAAGAAATATTTATGACCATGAATTGATGATAATGCGTATGGTCCCCACATATCAACATGAATTAAATCAAAACATTTTTAAGATCACTAGTAGTAAACTTAACAATATTAATGATATGTGGAGATTTGACAGGTTTGATTTAAAGGTTTTGATAAGAAGGAACTATTGAAATATAAGATAGCCAATGTTCAAAAGGGGGGGTGAATTGAACAATTTAAAACTTTTTGAAAACTTGAAAGTTTGAATAAGATCTTTTCTAAAACTTTGATTACAATGATAATGCCACACAAAAATAGCAAGTTGGATTTACAAACAATTTGTTAAAAATACAATTCAGAGTATAAAATCAGTAAAAAACAACTTGTTAAAATCATAAACAACTTATTAAAACAATTCTGGCAGTTCTGGAAAATTTCAATTAACAGGTTGAATCTAAAAACAATCTCTTGAAAATCCTTTTCAGCACTTAGTTAATTTTAAACCAGTATCAGAAAATAACAGGTTAAAAGTAGAATTCAACAGGTTGAAATCACATCACTGCAGCAGCAGTCTTAAAAACTAGAAAAACCAGATTTGATTAAAACGAATTTTGCACAAATAAAAAATACCTCAAATCAAAGTAATATGATCAAGCAATGGTTAATCAAATATGTACCAATATGTCACCAGATTACCAAAACAAGGAAAATGATACTTTGACACTGCATTTTCTCTTACTTCTGTTTGACACTCTGACGTGGCATGTGTTGTCTTGTGTGACAATGAAAAAGAAAACACAGTTGTTTTTGGCATTCCACCCCTGAGACACATGTGTGTGTTCCAAAATTACAAACAGCGAACCACTTATTTGAACTGAGCTAACCACTTAGTGTTTTCACCCCTGAGACACGTGTGTGTTCCAAAAGTACATACAGCGAACCACTCATTTGAACTGAGCTAACCACTTAGTGTTTTCACCCCTCAGACACGTGTGTGTTCCAAAACTACACACAGCGAACCACTTATTTGAACTGAGCTAACCACTTAGATATTCCACCCGAGACACGTGTGTGTTCCAAAACTACACACAACGAACCACTTATTTGAACTGAGCTAACCACATAGACATTCCACCCCTGAGACACATGTGTGTGTTCCAAAATTACACACAACGAACTACTTATTTGAACTAAGCTAACAATTTAGTGTTTTCAACCCTCAGACACGTGTGTTCCAAAACTACACACAACGAACCACTTATTTGAACTGAGCTAACCACTTAGATCTTCCACTCCTGAGACACATGTGTGTGTTCCAAAACTACACACAGCGAACCACTTAGGTGAGCTGAGCTAACCACTTAGACCTACCACCCTTAAGACACATGTGTGTGTGCCAAAATTACACACAGCGAATCACTTATTTGAACTGAGCTAACCACTTAGTGTTTTCACCCCTCAGACACGTGTGTGTTCCAAAACTACACACAGCGAACCATTTATTTGAACTGAGCTAACCACTTAGACCTTCCACTCCTGAGTCACATGTGTGTGTTCCAAAACTACACACAGCGAACCACTTACGTGAACTGAGCTAACCACTTAGACCTACCACCCCCGAGACACATGTGTGTGTTCCAAAATTACACGCAGCGAACAACTTATTTGAACTGAGCTAACCACTTAGACATTCCACCCCTGAGACACATGTGTGTGTTCCAAAATTACACACAGTGAACCACTTATTTGAACTGAGCTAACCACTTAGTGTTTTCACTTCTTAGACACGTGTGTGTTCCAAAACTACAACAACGAACCACTTATTTGAACTGAGCTAACCACTTAGACCTTCCACTCTTGAGACACATGTGTGTGTGTTCCAAAACTACACACAACGAACCACTTAGGTGAACTGAGCTAACCACTTAGACCTACCACCCCTCAGACATATGTGTGTGTTCCAAAATTACACACAGCAAACCACTTATTTGAACTGAGCTAACCACTTAGACATTCCACCTCTGAGACATGTGTGTGTTCCAAAATTACACACACACGTGTCTCACGGGTGAAAACACTAAATGGTTAGTTCAGTTCAAATAAGTGGTTCGTTGTTTGTAATTTTGGAACACACACATGTGTCTCAGGAGTGGAATCCCAAAAACAACTGCGTTTTCTCTTTCATTGTCATGCGGGACAACACATGCCACGTCGGAGTGTCAAACGGAAGTAAGAGAAAATGCAGAGTCAAAGTATCATTTTCCCCAAAACAATTACGCAACAATAGTCACAATTAGAATGCAATTTTTCTACTTTAAACCAAAACTACACAAAATGAATTTTTCAACAAACAACCCACAGAATTTTGCACCAAATGCACGTAATCCAAATTATGAAAATTGCACAGCAAAGTTAAAGGTACACACACAAGCCAAACTGGAATAGTTCAGAAATACAAAACATATTTCAATTTAAAGAATCCCCAAAATTGATGCAAAACAGATTTACTATATCAAACTGCAGAACACCAAATCAGTAGACAATTTACAATTCCAAAACAGATCCAATGAGCTAAAAGAAACAAGACATCATAGCTAATAAGCCAAGATTAATAAGATGCAGTAAAGTATAGAATTACAACACCTTAAAATTGATTTTAACCAATTAAAAATACAACCAGAATGAGTATTTTTAAATCTGTCCAGAATTCAACAGGTTGTTCTTCAATTTTAATAGGTTGTTCTTGACTGCAGAATTGAATATGACACAAATGCAATTCGAATATTAAAAGAGAAAGGGAAAAGAAGATTGCACAAATGTTTTTATATTGTTTCACCCAACCACTTGGGCTACGTCCAGTCCCTTGCTACCACTTGTAATGATTTCCACTAATTCAAACAAAGTTTACAAACAAATCATTTTAGAACCCTTCTTGAACCCTACAAGAAGAGTTTCTACCCCCTTGTGCAGTCCCCACCGCACAAGATGAACACCCACTGTATCAATGCAGTACACCACTGCAGATTTGAATGCAAACACACCAATACACGAATTCAATTTTACAATTCTCTCAATAACAATGCTTAAAATTTCCTATTAAGCACAAATCAACCAAGAAACTATTTAAGAATACAATACAACTCGAAAATTCAATTAGGCAGCAACCAAGAACAATCAAAAGCTCAAGGAAGAACACTTATCTTCACAAGAAAGCTGCTGCCATGCCAATTGAATCAAATCCAAGCAAAGCTCCTCTTCAAGTATTTGAAATCATGATGAATTTCGAAATCAAAAGCATTTTGTTCTCACAATTGGTTTTCCTTCCAAGAAACTCTCTTGAAAACTCTTAAAAACTCTTTGAAAACCTTTTTGAAATCGAATTTTTATGACAAAATGCGCGCAACACCCTTTTAAACACGTGACAACTTAAACTGTCAAAAATTTAACATGTTGATTTGAAATTTAACATGTTCAATTTGCGTCTGCACCACTAATTTTTTTAAAATGTTTTTGAAATGCTATTTTCACTTAACCATGAGTAAGAGCTATGCTAGTACTTGATTGATTGACACAAACTAATGCATGAAAGTCCTAATCCAAGTAAGAACTACCCCAAACCTAAAATCTAGTGTCTTCAAGTGATTTCTTCCTCAAATTAGCACTTTAGGATGACCTTCACTAGCTCCAACAATCTCCCCCAATTTGATGAAGACAATTCTTGTGGTTTGGTGGGTAATGCATTACTCAAGCTCATGTTTTCTTCTCCCCCATACTGTTAGCCCTGCAAAAATTTTTAACACAATTTCCACAACAAACCAGAACTGCAGTAAAATTCAATAGGTTAAAAACAGAAAATAACATGTTAAAACCATAACCAGTAGTTCAGCAGTTTGGTTTAGCAGTTTAGCAGTTTAGGGAAAGCATGTAAATGTGTCAATTAAAGGTTACAAACCACATATATTTCTCCCCCAATTGAGTTCATCAAGTTGGGAAGAGAATTAAAACAACAAGTAAAAAAGAAATACACAACAAGTTCATAAAAAGTATGTAGCAGTTAACATGATGAATGATTTATGATGCAGCAGCTAGAGATTAAAGTTGTTTAGGGTGTCATGAATGTCATCAATCTGCTGATGGAACTGTGTTAAATGAGTAACACAGTATTCATGACGTGCACGTTGTTCCTCTGTCATATTATCCAGCCTAGAAATCATCAACCTCTCAAAGCTTGACATTGGCTCCTCTTGTGGTGCTGGAGGCACAAATGGCAGCATGGTTGTTGTTGCTTCAGAATCAGGCATCTCCTCATCTTCTTGAGCACTTACACCACTAGTTCCAATTCCTTCACTATCTCTTCCTTTGTATGTCCAAGCTCGATTCACTTTTTGGAGACCAATTCGGTTTAGCATGGATTGGTTGATCTCACTTGTCGCTTTCAAATTTTCAGCCAATTCATCTACCAAGTCCACTTCAAAAAATTCCAACATTCTAGAAATAAAGATAGCATATGACAGCTTGTAATCATTTAACTTTTGTGTCTTGAACATGTGATCCTTCATTGTAGACACCCAATTAACCTTCACTTTATTAACCAAGCAATAGAGCAACATCAAGTCTTCCTCTGTGAGGGTAGCATGGTTGCTGCCCCTAGGTGTAAGAATCCACACAATTAGCAATTTTAAGATCCTTGGAGTTATTGATAACTTTCCAACTCCAAAGGATTTCACTTCTTCATTAGGATTCCTCATGCATGTCTTGAAGAATTGAGTCTTGTTGAAGTTCTCCAAAGCTTTCCTTTCAATTTGTTGGCCCTCATGCCTTAATCCCATGATGGCAAACCACTCCTTTGGTGTGATCAGCATGTCCACACCTTTCACATGAGTGCTCATGTTTTGGCCATCAAATTGAAGATTTGTGTAAAACACCTTCACAAGATCCGGAAAGATGCACCCATTCATTCCAAGAAATTTTCTTAACTTTTGGTGATTGAGGATGCCAATGATCTGATCCAGCTGTTGCTCCTTCAGCCACTTTAAAGTTACAAACTTTGGTGCTATTAGGCTCTTTCGGATGTAGCTGTGAATATAGGCTTGCATCTGCTCAGCATCTCCACTGAACCAACTCTCTAGGTGACCTTGATCTTCCTCTTCTTGGCTTGAGGATGAGGACCTGGTTCGTTTGGTGGGTGTGGATGAAGACATGGCTGTTGTTTTTGAAAGAAAAATATGCAGAACAACAATGTAGTGTATGGTTTTGCAGAATGTAAGAGTTGTATGCAGTTCCACGGTTTTGGTTCAATTTAAAGACCAATTTTCAAGCAAATGTACATAATATTGTGTGGCATGTGAAGAGGATGCAACCCATGTGAATGTGCTACAAAATAACCATATTTTCAAACCTGCCCAGTCAAAGATTCCACTGCACAGCAGAATCTGAATTCTGCAGAATGCTTTTTAACCCTTTGAACCAATTCTGCCCACTCACGTCTAGCTGGTATGGGATTTAATATTTCTGAATTTTCCATAGGTGCTCACGAGTCCCATGGTGTTGTTTATAGCCTCTTGGATAATTTGGGTTCACTTCAGCTACTCCACAAAGCCTTTCTTATCACACAAGCCTTGAAAACAACAAACAATTAATTTTGTAGAGCACCTTTTTGACTATTGAAGCATTTCTGTCCAGCTATGCATTCCATTGAACCAATTGATCATTTATAATGGGTGTCAAGGGTCCTTAAGCATTGTATGTCCTATTGAAACATTAAATTTCACTGCATATGCTTCTCAAGCCAACTTTTGCAATTAACTCACCAAAAACAGCAAGCTGTCAACACTATAGTATTGAATTTAACAGGTTAAATTCGAAAATCAACATGTTAAAATTGCTACTATCCAAGTAATTTTCAAGTTGACAGGAAAAACAGTAGGTTTATTTTGACAAAAACATGTTAAAATTCACTAGTATACAGACTGTATCAGTTTTTCAGCAAGTTAACAAAGAAATCAGCAGATTAAAAACTCAATTTATGACAGTTTGTGCATTACTATTAGTTTGAACATGCCAAAAACAATTTCAATGCACACAATTATTCAAAAACACTCAAAACTATATAATTAAAGAGGCAATATCAATTTTGCACATTTGAAATATCTAAGATACCCAATTCGGTTCTTAGATGATTGAACCTATCTCTTGCCAAAGGTTTGGTGAAGAAATCTGCAAGTTGCTTATTTGTTTCAATAAACTCCACTTCAAAATCTCCATTCTTCACATGGTCACGAATGAAGTGATGTCTAATCTCTGTGTTTTGTCCTAGAATTTTGCACAGGATTTTTAGTAAGGTTAATAGCACTTGTATTATCACACTTAAGAGGTATTTTAGAAAGACTTAGCCCGAAGTCACTTAGTTGTTGTTTGAGGCACAATATTTGTGCACAACAACTCCCAACTGCTATATACTCCACTTCGGCTGTTGAAAGAGCAACACAAGCTTGCTTTTTGCTATGCCATGAAATCAAGCTAGCACCTAGTAGATGACATGTCCCACTGGTACTCTTGCGGTCTAGCTTACATCCGGCAAAGTCTGAGTCTGAATATCTTATCAAGCTTAATGAGGCTCCTCTTGGATACCACAATCCCACATTAATAGTTCCCTTCAAGTACTTTAAAATCCTCTTCCCACCTTTAAAGTGTGATTCCTTTGGGTTAGATTGAAACCTGGCACACATACAAACACTAAACATGATATCAGGATGACTAGCTGTTAGATATAATAATGAACCAATTAGCCCTCTATATTTTGTCTGATCTACAGAAACTCCCTTCTCATCCAAGTCAAGGTAGCAACTAGTAGATATAGGTGTTGAAGCTTCCTTGCATTTGTCCATCTCGAATTTCTTCATAAGCTCTTTGCAATACTTAGATTGACACAAAAATGTCCCATGCTCCATCTGTTTCACTTGCAATCCAAGGAAGAAGTTTAATTCTCCCATCATGGACATCTCAACCTCCCCTTGCATAGCTGACACAAACTCAACAAAGAATTTCATTAGTAGACCCAAAAATGATATCATCAACATAGACCTGTACTAGTATAATATCAAAATTAAGCTCTCTAATGAAAAGAGTTTTATCAACTTTCCCTCTTTCATAGCCTTGAGAGGTTAGGAAGTTGCTCAATCTTTCATACCACTGCCGCGGTGCCTGCTTCAAACCATAAAGAGCTTTTTGCAGTTTGTATACATGATCTGGATGGCTATGATCCTCAAAACCTGGAGGTTGTGAGACATATACTTTCTCATCTATGTAGCCATTCAAAAAGGCACTTTTCACATCCATATGAAAAGTTTAAAACCAGACAAACATACATATGCAAGCAATAGTCTAACTGCTTCTAGTCTAGCCACATAAGCATATGTTTCACCAAAATCAATACCTTCTTCTTGGTTATACCCCTTAGCTACCAACCTAGCTTTGTTTTTAACTATTATGCCCTGTTCATCTAACTTATTTCAAAAAACCCATTTAGTCCCAATAACATGCATATTAGGTGATCTAGGAACTAGAACCCAAACATTATTCCCAGTGAACTGGTTAAGTTCATCATGCATAACATCAATCAACTTATCATCACTCAAAGCAATATCAATAGAAGTAGGTTCAATCTGAGAAACAAATGCCATGTTTACACAAAAATTATTAAAGGTGCGTCTAGTAGAAACTCCCTGTTCAATTTGGCCAATGATGTTGTCAAGAGATAAATCCCTAGGAATCCTCCACTCTCTAGGTAGATCTGCATTTCTCACAGGTGCAGGTGGTACTCCTTCATGAGTTGGTGCTTCTTGTTCGACTTCCTCTTCATTTGACTTGTTATCAGAAAAATTCAACCTGTTGAATTTCTGAATCAATTGACTGTTATTCTGAAGCAGCTCACTACTATTTTTGTCTTCCTCTGCCCTATTCTTATTAACATCTTGCAAATCAAGGTTAGTCTCATCAAATACCACATGCACAGATTCTTCCACAGTCATAGTATGTTTATTATAAATTTTATATGCATGACTATGAGAAGAATAACCAATGAAAATGCCATCATCAGCTTTAGCATCAAACTTGCCAATATTATCTTTGCCATTATTTAAAAGAAAACATTTACAACCAAACACTTTAAAATGACTAATGTTTGACTTTCTTCCCTTATAAAGCTCAATATGGGGTCTTTTGCAAAATAGGCCTGATCAAAACGCGGTTCAAAACATAACAAGCAGTATTCACAGCATCTGCCCAAAAATACTTTGGAAGATTAGAATCATTTAATAAAGTTCGGGCAAGTTCTTCCAAAGAACGATTTTTGCTCTTCACAACTCCATTCTGTTGTGGATTCTTAGAGCGGAAAAATTGTGTTTGATGCCATGTTTGTTGCAAAAATTTTCAAGTCTTTCATTTTCAAACTCACCTCCATGATGAGACTTTATAGAAGAAATATGGCAATTATTTTCATTTTCCAAAACTCTAGCAAGATGTTTAAAAGTTGTGAATGCATGATCTTTGGATACAATGAACAATGTCCAAGTAAATCTAAAAAAATCATCAATAATGATAAGTCCATAGTAGTTACCACCTAAGCTCATAGTGCGAGAAGGACCAAATAGATCCATGTGAAGCATCTCAAGGGGTCTAGTAGTGGAAACAAAGTTTTTGGATTTGAAAACATTTTTAGTTTGTTTCCCTTTTTGACAATCTTCACATATTCTATCTTTCTCATACTTGAGTGTAGGTAGTCCCTCAACTAGATTTTTTGAAACAAGTCTATCTAGATGATGCATGTGTATATGTGCTAACCTTCTATGCCAAAGCCATGAATCATCATTCTTGGAGAGCAAACAAGTCATGCTAGATGCAATGTCACAAATATTAAGCATGTAAATATTGTTTACTCTTTTACCAATAACCAAGGTTTGACGTGTAGATGCGTGTGAGATTAGACACAAATCTGGCTTGAATGTAACTTCATAGCCTTTGTCACATAGTTGACTAATGCTCAATATGTTATGCTTCAGTCTATATACCAATAGCACATCCTTGATTATTATCAAATCATGGCTCCCAACATCTCCTCTACCAAGGATTCTTCCTTTGTTATTATCCCTGTACGTCACAAAGCCTTCTTGCCTCATCTTTAAATTTATAAACTTTGAAGCATCTCCTGTCATATGCTTTGAACAACCACTGTCAAGGTACCACAGCTGCTTTTTGGCTATCCAAAGTCCCTGCAAAACAAGTTAAGTTGCAAGAGTTGGTCCCCTATTAAACTTGGGTCCATTCAAGTTAATGATACCCTTGGGAACCCACTTCACAAGGCCTTTTGGCAAATAATACAATCTAGTTCTACATCTTCTAACTGTATGGCCTCTTTCCAAACAATACAAACAAGTCACAGGTGAAGAATATGATGTACTACCATGATATAAAAAGCTATTAAATTTCTTTACTTTCTTTCGAAAACCTTCTTGAAAACCAATGTCTGCTTTATTAAAAACACAATTTTGAGAATCAGGCAGTGCATTTAAATATGCAGTTCCCATAGAAAGTTTAGAAAAAGTTTTGATTAGGTAGTTCACCTTTCCTTGCAAAACTTTACAATTTTCACAATTTGTCACTTTACCATTTTCAGAACAATTACAAGAAGAACTTCTATAAATCATATCAAGACTTTCAAAATCAGTTTTCATGTTCTGAAGTTCTTCTTCTAATTGTTTCACTCTATTCTCCAACCAACTGTTTAGACCCTTGAGTCTATTATTGGAAAGAGCCAAACGGTTAGCCTCCTTATGAGTTTCTTTAAAATCATTCAATAAAGTACTATAATTCTCATGAGTGAAAGAGATGCTAGAACTCACACTGCTATCAGATTCATGTCCTGCCATCATACAAAGTTTTTCTTCCTCTCCTTTATCTGATGAAGAGCTGGAGGAACTGTCATTGTCCTCCCAAGCTATATATGCTCTCCTCAGCTTCTTACTTTTCACATATTTCTTCTCGGAAGCTTTCTCTTTAGGCGCTTGATTGGGACACTCCATCCTTATGTGACCTTGTTTTCCACAACCAAAGCAAGTTATATTAGTAGAATTATCAACCTTTTTATTATTGTACCTCTTGAGTGGTTGACTCTTCTCTTTGCCCCTTTTCTTTAAAAACTTGCTAAACTTTCGGGTCAGCAGTAAATGTTTCAGTCTCACTGCAGCTGCTGGAGCACTCATCATCATTATCTTCCTTCTGAACTGCAGACTTGAGAGCTATGCCTTTTTGTTTTCTGTCTCCATGCTCCTGCTCATTAAGTCTGATCATCTCCAGTTCATGCTCCCTCAATTTACCAAACAGTGCAGTAGTTGTCAAGGTGGATAAGTCTTTGTTTCTGAAATGGCTATCACTTTAGGTTGCCAGCTCCTATCCAGGCACTTCAGAATTTTAATATTCAACTCCTCCTTATCGAACACCTTGCCGAGACCAATCAAATGATTAACTATGTGGGTAAATAACTTCTGCACTTTAGCTATTGTCTCCCCTAGCTTCATTCTGAAGAGCTCATATTCTTGTATCAATGCGTGCTTTCTTTCTCTTTTAACATCGCTCGTTCCCTCATGTGTAACTTCAAGAATGTCCCACATCTCTTTAGCTAATGTACACTGTGAGACCCTGAAAAGTTCATCAAGATTAAGTGATGAGGTAATAATATTTTTAGCAACACTATCATACTGAGCCTTCCTACTTTCATCACTAATCCAATCACACCAAGGTTTATGAACATACACATTATCGACAAGCACTTTAGGAACATATGGTCTATTTACAATAGCATCCCACACACCGTGATCAATAGATTCAATAAAAATCCTCATTCTAACTTTCCAAAATTGATAGTTCAATCCACAAAACATAGGTGGCCTATGAATGGAAGCACCCTCAGCAAAAGGAAGTTTATTTTCAGCCATTTAGGATCAACTTGAATAAATTTCAAGAACCTGCTCTAGATACCAATTGTTGAAAAATAAGATGGCCAATGTTCAAGAGGGGGGGTGAATTGAACAATTTAAAACTTTTCGAAAACTTGAAAGTTTGAATGAGATCTTTTCTAAACCTTTGATTACAATGATAATGCCACACAAAAACAGCAAGTTGGATTCACGAACAGTTTGTTAAAAATACAGTTCAGAGTATAAAATCAGTAAAAACAACTTGTTAAAATCAGAAACAGCTTATTAAAAAAATTCTGGCAGTTCTGGAAAATTTCAATTAACAAGTTGAATCTAAAAACAATCTGTTGAAAATCCTTTTCAGCACTTTGTTAATTTTCAACCAGTATCAGAAAATAACAGGTTAAAAGTAGAATTCAACAGGTTGAAATCACATCACTACAACAGTCTTAAAAACTAGAAAAACCAGATTTAATTAAAATGAATTTTGCACAAATCAAAAATACCTCAAATCAAAGTAATATGATCAAGCAATGGTTAATCAAATATGTACCAATATGTCACCAGATTACCAAAACAATTATGCAGGAATAGTCACAATTAGAATGCAATTTTTCTACTTTAAACCAAAACTGCACAGAATGAATTTTTCAACAAACAATCCACAAAATTCTGCACCAAATGCACTTAATCCAAATTATGAAAATTGCACAGCAGAGTTTAAGGTACACACACAAGCCAAACTGGAATAGTTCAGAAATACAAAACATATTTCAATTTAAAGAATCCCCAAAATTGATGCAAAACAGATTTACTATATCAAACTGCAGAACACCAAATCAGTAGACAATTTACAATTCAAAAACAGATCCAATGAGCTAAAAAAAACAAGACAGCATAGCTAATAAGCCAATATTAATAAGCTGCAGTAAAGTATAGAATTACAACACCTTAAAATTGATTTTAACCAATTAAAAATACAACCAGAATGAGTATTTTTAAATCTGTCCAGAATTCAACAGGTTGTTCTTTAATGTTAACAGGTTGTTCTTGACTACAGAAGTGAATATGACACAAATGCAATTCGAATATTAAAAGAGAAAGGGAAAAGAAGATTGCGCAAATGTTTTTATACTGGTTCACCCAACCACTTGGGCTACGTCTAGTCCCTTGCTACCACTTGCAAGGATTTCCACTAATTCAAACAAAGTTTACAAATAAATCACTTTAGAACCCTTCTTGAACCCTACAAGAAGAGCATCTACCCCCTTGTGCAGTCCCCACAGCACAAGATGAACACCCACTGTGTCAATGCAGTACACCACTGCAGATTTGAATGCAAACACACCAATACACAAATTCAATTTTACAATTCTCTCAATAACAATGCTTAAAATTTCCTATTAAGCACAAATCAACCAAGAAACTACTCAAGAATACAATACAACTCGAAAATTCAATTAGGCAGCAACCAAGCACAATCAAAAGCTCAAGGAAGAACACTTATCTTCACAAGAAAGCTGCTGCCATGCCAATTGAATCAAATCAAAGCACAGCTCCTCTTCAAGTATTTGAAATCATGATGAATTTCGAAATCAAAAGCATTTTGTTCTCACAATTGGTTTTCCCTCCAAGAAACTCTCTTGAAAACTCTTAAAAACTCTTTGAAAACCTTTTTGAAATTGAATTATTATGAAAAAACGCGCGCAACACCCTTTTAAACACGTGACAGCTTAAACTGTCAAAAATTTAACATGTTGATTTTGAAATTTAACATGTTAAATTTGGGTCTGCACCACTAATTTTTTTAAAATGTTTTTGAAATTCTATTTTCACTTAACCATGAGTAAGAGCTATGCTAGTACTTGATTGATTGACACAAACTAATGCATGAAAGTCCTAATCCAAGTAAGAACTACCCCAAACCTAAAATCTAGTGTCTTCAAGTGATTTCTTCATCAAATTAGCACTTTAGGATGACCTTCACTAGCTCCAACAAGAACCCTGAGTATATAAAGTCTACCTTGCAACTCAGCGGATCCAATCACTTGCAAGGTTTTTGTCCTTAATGTGACAACCGTTAGATTAAAAAATAATCACACAAGACAAATTATCAATTAACTTTGCTACTGAAAGAAGATTAAAAGTTAAGTTAGGAATATACAAAACATTATCTAGGACATGATATTGATTGATAAAAACACTTCCAGAATAATTTGCAATGACTTGATTTCCATTTCATAATTGGACATAGAGCTCTGAAACCATATTATGAAAACAAAGAGATGAATAAATGATATGAGAATGAAAATATTCTATCTGTTTTTTCTGTGTATTTATCTAAAACAAAGAGCTGAATATATACAAATAATGTACCCATTCTAGGTATAGCTAAAGGAAGAAAATAAATAAAAATATTACAACATGATACTGTCATGAAACATAAAATAAACACATAATTGATGATAATTTGATTCTTTTCATAAAGACAAAATCAAATAATTAATATTTCTTTTCTTCTATCAATTTGGTCTTGTCATAGAGACAGAAACACATAATTAATATTAGTTTCCTTCTAAAAGCCATGTATCCATATCATCTAAAATATTGTAAAAATCCTTAATGGGAGAAAAACCAATCTTTCTTTCGCACACTTTCAGAGGTAGACGATTTCAAGACAACACCCAAGATTGTCAAGAATCTTATTGCTACATATATGGCAGAAAGGAGAGATAAGGGTCTTTGTTACTTTTGTGATGATCATTTCAATCAAACTCACAGTTTGGTTCTCAAGAAGCTCCAAATACACATTTTAGAAACTAATATCAAACACGAATGAATGCAACGAGTTAACGAAGACCCCGCGGTGTAAACTTAATTGCTCAAAAATACTCTCTGCAACTAAACTAAGCTACCGTCAATAACAATTTGAGATTGGAAGGAAGAATCAGTGATTTGGAATAACAAATGAATAGAAGGGAGCATAGCATCAACTAAGTTAACACAAAAGGAGTCTACATTACATTCAACCAAGCCGACACAATCCTTCATTGGATTGGTCATTAGGGTTGGTCTGGCCGATACAACCCATCGTTAACAACAGTGTCAACCAAGCCAATGCATGCTTAATAAATAATATTTCTCATATTTTCCATTGTTAATTTTTTTATAATTAATAAAATATTATTTATATTTTATTTTATTGTCTTTCTGAAGTTTAAAACATACATATGATGATGAAATAAAGTTTAGGAATTAGGGTTAAATTTTCATTTTATATTAACATCATTTTTTTAAATTATTTTATTTTGTTTGAGTATGCCATTAACAAACTTTTTTTTATAATCAATTCAAACAGTTATATTATATTATAGTAATATATAAAGATCATTATCACCAATTTTTTCCTTTTACCACAATTTCCTAAATATGTATTCAATTTTTTATTTAATCAATTTGTTAAACTCATTTTTTGACAATACTTTTTATAAATTAAATATTTTATCAATATATATTATTATTCATAATAACTATGGCAATATCAAACATAATAATATTATGACAAGTCGTATTATTATAATTAATGAACTATTATTTATAGTAACTATGACAACGTCGAACATAATGATATGACAAGTCATATTAATAATAATCAATGAACTGTGCTTGATGGTAATTTTTTAATTAATTAATATTATGCCAGGTTGTTAGTTAAACATAATATTATATTATTTTTCCAATAATTCTTAAAATAAAATGTATTATTTAATGTTATTTAGATATTAATTAAGACACTGTATTTATATTCTATTTAGTGGTTTGTTACTAAATTAAGTAGTCACAAATCGATCACTATGTTCTTAAAAAATAAATTAATTTTTACTCACTTATTATTATTAAATTAATTACTTTTTTTTTAAAATAATTTTTTTTTATATTATTTGCTGATATTGAAAACAGTAAAATGAAAATATTAAAAATTGATTTAGTAATTTTGATGTTAAAAAAGATATTGTTTTTAAACTTTTTTTATTGCTTTTTTTATTTATTTGTTGTCTGCATTGTTTTTAATATAGCATTTGTTAATTTTAAACATGTTATAATGTTTTTTTTGAAGAACTTTTGTAACACCCCACAAAATTAAAGCTTCTACTATGATAGCTAAAGTATTATCATCATGTGTATCTCACAGTATTCTATAGTTAACATACATCAAAATTACATAATAAAGCTAAACTGAAATTTCAAAACATATTTACAATATCATATACAAGTTTTTTCAAAATAATGCACTATTCCTAACAGCATCCTTCAACCTAGATGATCTCCCAAAGATCTATCTGCAGCACTATCTACTCCCGTGTCAAGACACGATCATCACAAATAGAAAATCAAACATAATACAACCAAAGAAAAGGGTAAGCTAACCAAACTTTAACAAATCAAAAACATTCAATTTATGTATCATCACAATAAAAGAATCTAACACACTACAAACATGACTCTACTTCCGGAAGACTCGTGCATTGAATAGACCCCGAGATATGCACCTATCATACATCTCCAAACTATGAATCCATACAGCCCCCACACAAATGAATCATCAATCATGTATGACAGGGTTAGTCCCCCTGAGACTTTTCTGACCAGCTATATTTCAAGCTGCAGTCACCCAGTTCAGACCTCCTTCGACTCTCACCACCTAG
>Ga0209489_103119_pt1 | contig 32718 bp, 14 predicted proteins | sample SiratrowhiteBW_FD_187527 | JGI IMG/M metagenome (GOLD analysis project Ga0209489, IMG submission 187527) | Root nodule microbial communities of legume samples collected from California, USA - Siratro white BW (SPAdes) (version 2) | ecosystem: Host-associated > Plants > Roots > Nodule | place...
TATATATATATATATATATATATATATATTTAAAATTAGTAAAGTTACTTAAAAGAATAATTTTATATGCAAGTGGATTAAAAGACAATATAAGGAGTAGAAACTATCCTGTTAGAAAAAAGTACGATTCTTTTAAGATAGAAAAATTAAGATCTCCGTATGGGTGAAATCGAACTTTTTGATATATCAAGTAGTCTCACATAATTTAATAATTGAAATTAAAAAATATATATATCATATATTTTTTTTACTTCCAAACTACATTTTAAAATTAAGACAAACTTCAAGTTTCAAAATAAATAAAACTTCAGAATAATTCATTTTCTCCATTATATATAAATATCCTACCAATTCTCACAATCCTACCAATTTTCTCAAAGTAATTCTAAATTCTATAGATTTTAATTTAATTTCTTCTTCGAAGTTCTTCGAAGTTCTTATGTGTAGATGTTTGTGAATTATTTTATTCTAAAATTAGTGAATCATCTTCAACTATCCTTATTCATTTCCATAATGTTGAAACGAAGTTAAAATATTGTACAAATATGTGAATATTATGAATATCTTTAAGTTTTTTTTTTTTTTTTTTTTTTGATTGACATATCACATAGAGATTTTTAAGTAGAATGCTTGCACTTACGGAAAAACAAATAAAAAGGAAGAATTTTTAAAATAATATTTTGATATTATTAATTTTTATATAAATATTAAATATTTTTAAGTTTAAAATTATGTGTATTATATATATATATATATATATATGATTTTTTTCATAAACACTTTTAAAAAGTAGCATAAGAAAAAAAAACATTAGCTTCTTATTTTAAGAGGATTAACTTTTTCTATACTCTAAAATTAGTTTATATAAAGAAACTAAACGAAGAAAAATTATAAATTAATTTATTCATAATTTAATTTAAGTTTATTGGAAAAGTCGATGATTAATTTCTGTTTTTTTTCTTAAATATGTTTATGAAACATAACTAAATATGTCACAAAGTTTATTTTTAATCCAATAATGTAATAATGTTTTAGATAATACGAATACTAAATTGAAAAAACATTGCTTAGTTAAATTTAAATTAAATGAATAATTTTATATATAATAAAAAATACTTTGAAAATAAAAGATGAAAAAATAACAAGTTCTAATTTTATATGAGGTAAAGATTTAAAGTGTAAAAATCTATCATTCATTATTATTCTTATTATAACTATTATTACTGTGAGAAAGGTTCAAGTTATAGTCCTTCAAAGATATATATACAAATTCTTCAATTTTCTTTTTATAATGTTCTCATATCTTGTTATAAAATCTTTATTTTGCATTAGTAAAGATGATACTTCATGATTTTGAAAGAATTGTCTTAGAGATTCTATATTAATTAGATATAAAGAGTGAATTTACATATATAAATGGGACAAGTCTCATTTATAAGTTGAGTATGTCAGGTTGAGTTAGGCTTAAACTCATTTCCTAATATAGTATTAGAGTCTAAGAGTAACGTTTGTTGGGCCTATTGAGTTATCCGTTACTGGGTCACTATCGAACAACTCACAAATATCTAGTCTCACATTCAAGACATATGTTTTGATGTGAATAGGGATGACAAATGAACCATCCTTATGAATATTGTCCAAACTCGTATTGACGGGCTATCAGTATGGATAATACTTGATTTTTTTAAATTCAATATAAGGAAGATTATGAGCAATTTAAATTATTAAAACATCTTTAATTTATTAGGTAACCTACAAAAATTATATTAACTTTTATTTGGTCCTTAGTTCTGAAACTTAATTCTAGGTTATACATTTGATTATTTTTACTATTTTTTATAATTATTTGACATTTATCTAATTGTTAATTTGATACTTTCATTTGATATTTATATCAATTTTTTTTGTATTTGACATTTGTGAAAAGAAAATGTTTATGCTTTTGATATTAAATACTTGGTAATATCATGTTTTTCTTTTTGTGATTTTATTTTTTATCAATAAATTATTAAATTAATTTATATATATATATATATATATGTATATATAAATTACACAACGATTTGTTCCTGAATAATTTTAACCGAAAGATACAGAAGATATGTACAGTATGGTAGACTCTTTCTCCATTCATCATAAACAATCAGCCACAGATCATGGCGTTTACATCATAATACTCCCTTAATTATAGCTTATGTTATCTCTTAATTATTTATCATGTTGTACATATTTTTTCTATCTTTCCGTTAATATATATATATATATATATATATATATATATTGTACAGATATATAAATTACACAATGATTTGTTCCTGAATAATTTTAACCAAAAGATACATATATGTACATGATGACAAATAATTAAGAATTAAGGGATAACATAAGTTATAATTAAGAGTGTATTATGATGTATGTACATAATCTGTGATTGATTGTTTCTGATGAATGGACAGAGAGTCTATAATCACTAGGTGTGGAAGAATGATGTGTTGAAGATCTCACACTTAAAAGATAAAACCAATTTATATCAATATATAAATCATTTAACACTTATCAATCTTTACCATGAACATAAATAATTGTTATTAGTTTTTTCATAAATTAAAATACTTGATTATATATACTTCAAAACTAATCAAGATAATGAACACTAAAGAATAGAGAAAAATACAGTATTCGTATAATTTGAACCCCATATTTAATATTAACATCGTTTTTTCTTGATATGTAATTTGAACCAAACCTTCCAAATATTCGAATAATTCTACTAAATATAGGGATATATGTCATATATGCTATTGATGTTAACACAGAAAAACAGAGTTTGGTGATGATGTTCGAGAAGTAAACCAAGCCATTATCAATATTTGGCGTGTAAGGCACTGAACGTTTTCCAATTCAATATCATCACCGATATATTTACACACACATGTACTCTAAATCAAACGAGGTAATGTGACAAAAACACACCATTCCCAACATGGTTGAGCTTGTACTTCATGGTTGTAGACTGTGTATTCATAGCCCTACTCTTATAATTCAATTTGTCATTTTGCACACCGAAAGCTTACTGCATTATGACCTCATTTTTCTCTGTTGGTTTTTCTACCACATAATAACATAACTACGAAAATTCAATTTTTCGAAACCCCATTTTTAAAATGATATCGTAGTTGACTAAATCACATGCATGCATGCTTTTTGCTGATATATTAATCATAGCATAGCCTCTGCAATTGTTAATGATTTGCTAGAAGCCTAAAACACTGCAAATAATAATTCACCCAAACGGCCTCGAACATATGCATGTAATATGAGGACTGTGGCCTAATTAGTAGGTTTCTGTGAGATTGTTTTTTTGTCTTGCTTTTGCATTATGAGTCATTAAGTAGAGCCATTATCATTCTGCTAATCATAAGAAACTCCTGATTTAGCTTTTGGTGACTTCCACGTTATAGCATGCATATGTATACTGTGTTGGATGCCAACAACCTATAAGTATTACACCAAATATTGCAGACTTTATATTGCATTCAGTTAGGCCATATATGAATGAATGACACATAAAGTCCAACTCAAGTTGTTTTGTTTGGTTTAGGGTTTAAAATGTTGTAAACTATGAATTAGGTAAAAGCTTCTCTCTCTTGTAGTTTTTTTTTTTTTTTTAAAACCAAATGTTACTGGTATAATTAATACACATGCATTAGTCAATTGTTGTCCTTATTTTCTTGCATAGATAGGGATGTGTCACTGTTTGACCATTCAATTTTCAACCAGTCTCATTCATTCCAGAAATTGTGCAATTAATCAATCAGCAGAGTATCAAATTCTAATTGAGGAGCTTCAAAGAGTTCTTCAGATAATGGATTGAAAACCCGTGCTAGAAAGTTGTGTTCAAATTAGAAATTTCTTGGATTTGGTATAGTGTGTGACAATTTTAGATAGTGGAAGTGGCTTTTGTGTCGGATAGGTGTTATTTCTTATCTCTGATATAGCTTCGCGAAATAATTAAGATAGCAGAATATTCCAAAAGAGATTAAACCATTACAACAAAATGAAATAAAAAAAATAAAGTAAATAACTTTATATTAAAAATATAAGCTCTTTAACTAATAAAAACTTTAATATAGTATGTCAACTCTTATTTCAAAAATACCCTAAAATGTATTAAGCTAATTAGGTTTTATTCTCAAGTTTGAATATGATAAACCTTCTGTTGAAATAGTTGGCACACTACCATTTTTTAAATATTTCCAAGTTAAATAATCCTAAGCAAAATAATATCCTTAAAATTTAGTTATTATTCATTCACATTTTCATCTAAAAATGTTATTTTATTTATTTAAAAGCACAAGTCATAACATTAACCATTCATTTCAACTATGCTTTATACCTTCGTTTTTTTTTTAAAAAAAATTACATATTTATTGCAAACAATAAAAGTTTAAAAAAATACCAATTAAACATATAGATTATACTGACACCTAATTATTTCAACTTAGTTATAAGTTTATTAAGTTTGACATATATATAAAGTATGTTAAATATTTTAACAGAGTTTTGTTTCTTAAATAGTATTTGATAGTTGAACAAAATACTTTTTAAATACATGTGGCCATTTTTAATATAAAGAAAATATGAATTATTATGTTTAATTTGAGCTTTATTTAATAGATAAAGAAGGGAGATGAAAAAAGTAAATTATTTAATAATGAAAGCGCCGAAAATAATAACCTTTCAGATAGTTTATTAAAATATAAGGTATAATAAATATTTTGAAAAAAAAATGTTTTAATGAATATTAAAATGAGTGTTGCAAGGCAAAACGGTCACTATCTGTCAAAGAGAAAGAAAGGCATGGGCAACCTTGAAGTGGGACCCAAATGTCCTTGCACGCCTGCACGCCGCGTGGGACCTACTCGCTCACACTTCTTTCCAATTTCTCATAATTTTATTTTACACTTCTATTTTCAAAAAAGTTTCTTCACATAACACTTCTCTTTGGAGAACATTTTTTTTTCATCAAAGGATAAAACGAAATTTTTTTTTCTCTGTTTCATCCGTTGAATGTGTTGTTAGACTTCAAAAAAGACAATTTGACAAAGTCAACAATTTCAATTGTTGACAAATTTGTCTTAGAAGATAATATGAACTATTTCAATTGATGCAAAAAAAAAAACATTTAATAGTTATAATATAATAAATAATGAATGTATTGAAATGTATAATTATTTTTATATTATATAGTAATAAGTAATTATATATTTTGTTTTTAATATAATAAGAAGAGAAAAACATTATAATTTCAATATAGAAATTTTAATTTCATTGATTTTGTTTTATTTTTGTTAATAGTTTATAGTTAAGATAATTGAATATGTGTTTATTATTTAATAATTTTCATGTATATATTTTTAAATAAAAAATTAATCTTTTTAAAAACATATATAATGATTACTATTTTTCAAGCACATGTTTAATTATCTCAATCATTAATTAAGATAAAAAATAATAAAATTAAATTATTATACTAAAATTATAATATTTTTATCATATCAAAAATAAAATATATCAATATTTATAAAAGTAAACGTATTATTTACTCTTATTTTTATTAATAATTTAAATTACTTACTTAATCTTTACTCACTTCAAAGATAAAATATACAAATTATATGTACAATAATCTAGATCAATTTTTTATTCTTGACAAGCTATTTCCGTAAATTTTTAAAATTTTCAATTAATTAAAAATATATTATATGTAATTTTTAAAATAAATATTGTAAAGATAAATAATCTTACCGTAAATGAAAATTTGTAATTTATATGACAAAATAGTAAGTACATTTTAATTAAGTTCTACGAATTGGGATGTAATTTGCAATGGTCCAATGATAAAGTATTTTAAAAAAATTTAAATACTTTAATTATAAATATTATTTTAATGAACCATCTCTTTTGAAGTAATTATTACCGTATGTGCCCTACAAGAAACATAACCTTTTGTGACATAAATATTTATTACTAAAAACATGTTATTATTAAATTTGAATTGAATATTATTAATATTATAATAAAAAAGTATAAAAGTCTAAATAGATGAATAAAATATCAAAATAAGTATTATAATTGTAAAATGGTACAATGGAATCAAGTAGTTACCTTTTTAACAAAAAGTTGAGTTTAACTCTAAAATAGAACAAATTTAGTATTTTTTATTAAAAAAACTCAATATAAATTAAAAATATTATTATATGATATTTTATGGTACATTATCATTATTAATTTATACTCATTAATAGATAATTTTAAATATGAATATTGTGACATTTTAAAATTTTGTCATTATTTTAAATAATATTTGTGATATTTTTAAAAATTTGTCATTATTGTAAATAGTATTTGTGACAAATAAAAATAATGTCACAACTAATATATCAATAATAATAAAAATTATATTTATCACTAATTTTTTTTCACAAAAAGTTATATTTCTTGTAGTGGTGCTTTACCACTCAGGTATAGTAAATGGCTAATTTTTATGCATTCAACAAATGCGTTGACTTTATACATAATTAGTTCAAATCAAATATGAAACTAAATGTACCATTTTATTGAAACTTTAATCTAAATAATTAATCGGATTTACCTTCCAATTAAGGTGTACATTTAAAGTGATTTTATTTTTAATATGTCACTTATTTATAATATGTTATTTCAAATGCTCACACTTCTTAAAATTAATAGAAAAAAAAATATAAACTTTTAAAATTACAGAAAAGAAATCAAATGTTAAAGAATTACATCTTTAATACAAGATTCTTGCTATAAAAGTTATTTTATTTGTTTATGGATTCTATGTTATATTAATTTTAAAACATTATTATAATTTTTATTTTGAATATGAAGATATTATAAGATTTACAATTAATAATTTTTTATTTACACTTTAACTTTTCAAAATTTAATTATTTTTTTAATTTTATAATTCAAAATTTTATTTAAGACTCAAAGTCTTCAATTTCATGTCCCGTCAACATGTTTTAATTAGAGCATCATATAAAATCTAATTATTAAACTTTAAACTATGATTATAACTCGCGCATGTCTTCAGTAAACATGTAACCCCTCAAAATATTAATATACCATATATATATATATATAAGGACGCATAATAAATTGAACATATAATTAATTACAACATACTTAAGTAAATGAGTTTTACAAACTAAAGTATAACTTGAATATTTTAAAACATCGTCTAAACAAAATATGTGATATCAAAACATACTCTCAATAGTTTCTCTACATGTAATGTTATTTGTTATCATTATAACTACAATTATCATAATTATATTGAAACAAAATAATAAATAAGATAAGCTAATAAAATTTAATGAAGACACAAAATTAATTTATATATATTTTTGTATCACATTACTTTTTCATTTTTTTTATCTAATAACATATATTTTGAATGCGTCTATCAATTAGATTTTCAATTTCACTTAAGGTCTTTCAGAATTAAATGAATTATAACTAAATGAGTTACTCGACAACTTTTAAACGATATGTCACGATATGTATTGAGTACATCCATCAAAGACCAATACCTAACTTAAGACTAAAATATACTCACTCACAAGATAGTTTATTGTAAAAGAAATTACAAATAAAGTAATTTCTTGTACTTATTATAACAAACGTATAACCCCTATCGACCATATATGTGACTTGAAACTTAGTGAAAATTGAATATCTCTTTTACTAAATGATTTTAGTGTTCAATGCACACCACATATCTCACAAATCAATTACCACTTAGCAATCATGATTTCTATTGTACTTAATGAAGTTCAGAACATATTTCACCATATATAAATCGAGTTAATAAGCATTGTAATATTCTTAAATCAACAACAAAAATATAGGTTGAGTAATGTCTCCTCTATTGAGTAATATTGTTTTGGTAGAATTAGTTTACTCTCTCCTTTCTCAAACTAAAGATTAATGCTTGAACTTTTCTAGAACACATGTGCAACATTGGTATAGAAAAGAGAGAATCAATACTAATTCTTTCTTGCTCAAATTCTGAAACCTCATATGAGAGATAATTGCTACAACTTCTTTTTCATTCAAACAACACTTAAACACTCAAGTGTCAACATCATCACTTGAGTGACTAATTGGATACTTGAGTAATGAGTCTTTATGAGTACCTCTAATTGAGTCGTGCTTGAGCAACCAAGTTGTTGCTTGAGCAAGATATGTAAATAACAACAACTCTAAGAAATTAAGTCAACTGAACAAAAAAAACAAAACTTTAAAGATATTGATTCAAACCAAAGCTACATCAATTTTACTAATAAATAGGCTTGTTTAGGTCCAACTAGTTTATACTCAAACGTAACAATCAACATATTGGTAAACTTAAATAAAAGCAAAAAAATATCATCCAGTTCAATAAACCAAAATTTTCATATCTTTACATAATGTTTAACCTAAGGTTCAATATTTCATTAGTAGAGTTCCTCAAACTATTAACAAATTAAAAAATACATCTTAAATTAACTTCCATTAACGTGAAATTACTTTTTTTCCCAGTAATTATTCTAAAGGGCAAAGAGTAAGGAATGTTGTAACTTACACACACGAAACTTGATTACAAAATCAAACACATCACTACAAACTTATACTAAAAGATTCATCTTTCTACATCAAAATAAACATTGGACAACAAACTCTATCCATACAAACAAAGAATAAAAAAGGACTTGATATATCAAGAAAAACAAATTCTTAAATAAAAATCAGATCTAGGAAGGTTGCCTTTAACACTAAATAAGAATAAATATATGATAAACTATTATGGAAATTTTCTTATTTAAAGAGATAAAGATTTTGACAAACAAAAGATAAATTTATTTTATATATAACTAGTAAGATATACACATTTTTCATTTGTAAAACAAAATTAAGAAGTGAAAATAATGTTCAAGTTAATTCAAAAGGTACCATTTCATGACTCAACAAACACTCCAAAGTTCATCTTAAAAATGTGTGAGGGTCAAGATTTATTTTAACGAAGAACTAATAATGTCCTTACTGGAAGATCAAGATTATTATTGTAAATGTTAATGCTTCTAGGAACCTTCGATCTTCTATATCAATTCTTGGTCTCTGTTGATTCAAGATAGGTGATGTGCTTGTGAAGACACTCTAACATGTTGGAATGGTTAGAGACATCCTTGGAATGAAAATGTGTTGAAGAAATTCCATGGAGCTTTGGAAGAGTTGATGAAGATTGCTTTGAAACCTTGGTTGGGGTAGTGTAGAGTGTCTTTAGCTCATATTTGCATTTGTTTGTGTCATTCTATCATTTGCTTGCAAATATCTCCATTTTACTCAATTAAAAAAAATGTTTTTAAAATTGTTTTTATGAGAAAAGGTGTTGCAGAACAAAAACAATCAATTGTTTTTGAAAAAACAATTTGTTGTTTTTGTGCTGAAAGAAAAACAACTGATTGTTTTACAAAAACAACCAATCATTTTTACTTGACAATACAGGTTACTCTATATAAACCTAAATGCAATTTGTTTTTGAGCACGAAAATCATTCTAAGAATTTGAAAAATATTTCTAAGCATCACTTGAGAGTTCTTGGAGATATTCCTTCAAATATTAGAGAGGTTGATCAAGATTCACTCAACATCAACATAGATTCTCATTCTTGAAGGAGATTTTTGCTTGCATTTGATTGGGGGAGCAACTAGCAACTAGTTCTCATCAAGATAAGTGAATCTTTTTATACTGAGATTAGTTTTAGGCTGTTGTGGTGTGAATTTACGTGTTGTAATTCGTATATCATTTTGTTCTTCGGTAGAATTATACTTGAATAGGGTATAGTTTGTGTTGTAATCCATTGTATTTTCATTTGGATTGTAAGTTTGCATAATACACTGCAGTAGGATTTTGCATTTAGCACTAGGGTGGTCCATTTTATGTGGTAGGGTTCTGCATAAGGGTAGAATCAATCTTGTAGGGTTCAAGATTCGATCTTGGTTGTGTATTTGTATGTAAACATGTTGATTGTAGTGAAATCTTTACATAGTGTTGAAAAATACTGGATGTAGCTCTTGAGGAATAGTGAACCAATATAAAATCCTTGTGTGTTCTTCTATTCCTTGTTGCATTTTCATTCGCGAGCCTCATTAACACAATTCACATTTTACTAGTATAAATAGCTTGTTAAGTTCTAAAAATAATCAACTGTTTTTTGGACAATAATTAAAATACAACTCTAGCAGCAAAAATAGTCAACTAAATCGAGATTTTAATCAACTGTTTTTTTAGAAACTTCGTGTAATTGATCCTATATGGAGTTCTTGATCAAATACTTAGTTTTATCTTTTGGTTCCAATCATTTTGTTTTTTTGTTCCGTGAGTTAAATTGTGCAGAACTGGTTTCTCTTGAAAAAACCATATTGGATCTAGGTGTTTTAGGGTTTAGAGTTTAAGCAAACTCGAACATTGGTTTTATGAGTTTTAACAAAACTGATATACTTCTTTTTATTCTTTTTTAATCAAATTGTTTTTGAATAGTTTTTCAAAGCCATTTCTGCATATTGTTAAGTAATCAATTCTGTTTTGGCAACATCATTGCATAATTGTTTTTCACAACCTTGTTTTAAAACTTTTAGGCAATTGTTTCCAGCTTTTAACAATCTATTTTCTGGCTAGTTGCTTGATCATTTCATCCACTACAAGAAAAGAGCTATTTAGAGACTAATATTTAGCTACCAAATGAAATAGTTGCTAATTGTGACCAAAATATTCACCAAATTAAATTTTGGCTGCTAAATAACTACAAAATATAAGTAATGATTGAATTTAGTGACTAATTAAGTCAAATAATTGGTATCTAACATTAGATATCAAAGTTTTAGCTACCTATGACAATATATTCTAAATTGGCATCTAATTAAGTTAGAGACTAATTTAGAATATAATAATATAGGTCACTAAAACCTTGGTAGCTAATGTTAGATATCAATTATTTGACTTAATTGGTCACTAAATTCAATCATTACTTCTATTTTGTACTTATTTAGCAATTAAAATCTAATTTGGTGACTATTTTAGTCATAATTAGTAACCATTTCATTTGGTAACTAAAAATTGGTCTTTAAACAACATTTTTCTTGTAGTGATCTTTACACCGACTTTGCTTATAACTATGTTGTGAAAAAATTTCAAAAGAGTTTTATTGTTTTTAATTGAAAACTACATCTATTTAAGACTTTTAATTGGTTAAAATATGATTTCAGCTAACTGTTTTTCTATTGAAGTTGCTAAAATTTTTCTAAGTGCTGGAAAGGAAATTCAGTCAGCTATTTTGACATTTAAGCTAATTGTTTTTATTGGTTGTACATTCTTATTACATTTTAGCTTGCTGTTTTACATTTTTAATTAGTTGTTTTGTGCATATATTGCTTGGTGATCATTGCTCAATAAAATTACTCATTATTTCTATGTTGATTTGTAAAAAAAATTAATAGTTCAATTCACTCCCCCTCTTGAGCTTTAACCAACATATTTTTCAGCAGAACACTCAATTTAAGTATTAAAGAGTTACAATCAATGAAATAATATTAATATATTAGTAAATATTTTAGGATAATCGTCTATTTATACTATTCTTAATAGGTCTTTAATTACATGAGTCTTTGAGAATGTGCCTATATCATTCTTAATCGTAATTATTTTTTAGAAATGATGATCTGTTTTAGGTGTTCGTAATAATTTAATTGGTTAATATTGTATATTATCATGCTGCGACGTTCTCAGTCTTGTCTGATACCGAGACTGCCTATTCTCAATTATATAAGTCTGACTTAGACCTTCTTAATGCATGAGGATGTATGACAAAACCATTTCAATTTATGAACTCGTATTATGTATTTGCCTAAATCTTCTTTATTTATGAAGTCATAGAATATAAATAATATTTGAAATAATAAAATAAGTCTAACAACGTTTTTAACTATCAATCATTGTATGGTTTTAGTTCCACAATAATTTTTGGTCATGAAAAAAGAAAGTTTATATATATAATATTGTTATGTAAATAAGATACCACCACTAGTATACATTTTGTTAAACATATATTCAGTATGCTAATACTATGTATCATAAATGATGAAGAACATTAGAAAATATTAATGCTAGTAATAAATAAATATAAGTTAATTTAATATCGCAATCAACTACTCAAAACTTTAGATAATATTCTAGACGATGGTGTGCTTTCTAACGCACTAGATGAAGTTTATCGTTGATTTCTCTTATGCATGGTTAAGTTATTTTTTTCCTAAGTTTCTCTACGCAAATACTCTTATATATATGATTTATTTTTCTGCTTTAATATAAAGTGTAAGACAATTAAATGTAATAAATTTGGTGTAAGTCTAAATTCTAATTTATTTAACCATATATTTAAGGTATATATGTCATTATTTTAGTTAGTTTTAAATTTGGAAGAATTATGATAGTTATGTTTGTAGTTGAGAGGTGAAAATAGAAATTCTGAGTAGTTCATATAGTAAAAAAATCGGGCTTTTGTTTGTTGGGTTGTAACATCTCTAAAAAAGTGAGAGTGAGGTTAGAAATTTTATTGGGTGCAATCAGTAATTATAATTTCCCTTTTTCATTCACAGAAAAACAACCATCTCCTCCTCCCGGTCCTTCTCTGCAAATCAAAAATCAAACTTTTTATCTTCTCTCGTTGTGATTTAAGGCTACAAGCTAGCAAAGAGAAAAATATAGAACATTAATTTTGAGTTTTGTTTTAAGTAAGTTCTTCCTTTTTTTTTCAATTTTTGTCTCTCCCTCTAAGAAGTACATGCGTGCTCAGGGTTGTTGGGGAAAAGATTTTTTTTGTGAATTTGAGCTTTTGTTGAATGCTTTTTATAGCTAGGATTTAAGTATTTGAGGTAATCAATGGGTTCTTTTGTGTTTTGCTTCATTATCTTTTTCAATTTTTGTCTTCCTTAGAGTATAAGGAAAGTTCAAGGTAGGAGAAGTTGACTTTATTCTAAAGTTCAATTTAGGTTTTAAGTGATAAGTTGATGAGCTAATTTTGTATAAGGTTAATATTCTTGAATGTATATAGTTGTTGATTGAATTTATAATTTTGTTAGATTGTTAAGTTTGAGAATTTTTGTCTCTAATTGGATGAGTTATTACTTATTTTTAATATTGGAATCAGTTTTGATATTTATTGGTGTTTAATGATTGATTATACTTTATTTATTTTTAAACTATGATTTAGTGATAACTTGCCTAAGTATAATAAGGTGACATGCCAAAATTATTAGAGAAACAAATGACATTATCAATATTACCTTTTATAAAATGAGGTTTTTACATGTTAATATTAATGTTAGATACCAATTATATATTTTGACGTAATTGATTATTAAATTTAATTATTATTTTTATTTTATAGTTATTTAACAACCAAAATCTATTTTGGTGATTACTTTAATCACAATTAACAATCATTTTATTTAATAGTTAAAATTTGGTATCTAAATAACTTTTTTTCTTGTAATGACTTTATTTACAAAAATATTACTACCCATCTATTTTAAATAATATACATGCCTATAATACATAAAGATTGCAACAAAATTCACCCAATGTTATCAATTCTCACTTATTTCATTTTCAATGTCAAAAAACTTGTCTTTATAAACATTAAAATATCAAATTACCCCTTACTTCAATCCATTCTACTTGAATTTTTCATAAATGCACAAGAATAAAGATTATACCTCCGTACTTGTGTGCCTGATTTCCCTCAAATTGATGAAACAACTCCTCCTTCACCTTACTTCAAACAATTTAATAGATACCACTCAACATCTTTAGCTTCACAAACTTTACTTCCAAATTTTACAATAAAAAAAACAAAAATAAAAACATAAAACTAAATAGAAAAGAAAAATACTGATTGAACCGAACCTAAACTTATTTACTAAATTCACGAATAAAAAAAATTCATAGAAAACACAAAGTGAAAGAAGAAAATGGAGATTAAGAAGGAGGAGAATGACCGAAGTGAACAAAACCTCTTCTGTTATAGAATGTCATTGATTATTCTGAAGATGGTGTGCACTACCACCAAGGAGACTTCGTGAGGGTTTTGTTTGTTGATGAATGATGGAAAATAGGTAATTGGAGTAGAAGTCACGAAGAAAACCAAAAACCAAAATAAGTTTGCTTTTGTGAGATATAATGTTAGAATAAAAGATGAGTACACAAACAGTGTTTACCAGGACGATGATGATAATAGACAGAAGAAAAAGAAGGCAATGTCAATAATTAAAAAAGTTACATTTTTTTAATCTTAAAAACTTACTATAAATAATGAAGTTACATTTATTATGATGATTGAAGATTGATTCATCATCACAAGTACTTTAGTAACTTATAATAAACCGATATAATTATAATTTTATCATCTTCTTACTTCCTTTAACAAAGTTATTCTTCTTTATATAAAGGTGTTATTGTTTACACAGAGTTGACTTTTAAAATACTTTTATGATTTTTTCTTTACACAAAATATTTATTCTCTATTGTCTCCTTTTTATACGAGATTGTAGTTCTGCATTAGTCAAAAATAGTTAACAAAATTAAAATAAAATTTCAGTTTTAAAAGAATTAAATTCGCATTTTAAAATGGGACTTATACTCCATCTCTAATAAATTTTAAAAATAATTTATTTCTGTAATATTTTAATGAAATTCCTTTACTTTGAAAGGTGATAAATGATATCAAATTGTTACACAAGATAATATTATAATGTGTAATTCTTTCCATTTTGATGTTCTCTCATTTCATCATTTTTATCTCATTTAGTTTGTACTTTTTTATTGTTATATTTTTTTTATTTCATTTTATTCTTCTACGTTATAGAATTGCAATAATATAAAATTTTAAGAACCTACTTAGATACAAGGTTAACGTGTTTTTATAAGGAATATAGAGATATATTTAAAAAATAAAAATTTAACTGAGGCTGCCTTAAAAAAGTATCATATTAATATTGATTTTTTAAGATTTAGCTAATATCAACCATTTATTTATTTTTATAAATGAATTATTAGAAAAGTATTAAAAAATTAATAATCTAATAAAAATATTAAATTTATAAATGGATTATATTATTTTTAAACTACATGAATTGTTAATAAAATAATACTAATACTCAGTAATAGTGATGTGATTATTATCGAAAGAAGTATATTAACACTAAATTTGTTTAAATTCAATTAAAAATCAATAACATTAAATGATAGATGGAATGAATTAGATATCTTGTTGAAAATAAAACATTAGAATTACTTAAATATAAATTTTCAATAAAAAGTTTTATAGCTTAAAATGTTAGAAGACTAATATTTTGTATGGCATGATGAAGTCTTCAAAATTTCCCATTAAAAGCCAAATTTCTACACAAGGCTGTAGTTTATGGAATAAACTATACTTTCAGTGTTAATTGTTGTCAGAACTTCACCAAGAATTGATACAGGTTAAACCTTTAATAATTTTAATACTTTATTAATATAATTTTGTCCTCCAACTTTGATTGATCTAGAAGATATATATTTGACTTTTTTTTTTCTTTTTCTTTTCAATAAGCCAATTTCATCAATGTAGTTATAAGGGTACTCAAACCTAAACAGAGGAGAAAAAAAAACGTAAACCCTCACCCTCCCTTCAAACATTACACAGTAAATAAATGCCCTTTACAAATTTAAAATCTAGTTTTTTTTTTTTTTCAATTAACCGGAACCAAAAAAAAACTAAATAAACATGATATATTTAAAATAAATATTTAAATGACTGAAAATACCTTAATAAGAAAAATATTTAATGAAATCAATTTAAAATTTAAAAGTTTTAAATTGAAGATGATTTCTAATTTTTGCATGAGTTGACTTGCATCATATCAAAATTTCTCAGATTATGTACAAACATTCCCTATTATGTATATTCGAAGAAACACCCAACATATTATAATAATAATAACAATTATTATTATTATTTTAAAAAAATGTTATTATTATTAACGAAAGACAAAAACAGAAGCCTTGAAGCTGCAATTGTCCATCCATAATTTGAAGTCACCCTTATCCTTTTTGTCGTCCAAGTTTATAGCTTTAAGACCTTCAACTCAATTTTCTTTTATGTAATCATGCTCTGATTTATGTAATAAAGCATCAGATTAGGTCAACACGTATATATGTACTTAATGCAAATACACTATTACCCCAGTTAAATTTTGAAAAGGGACACGTTAGACTTAAAAATGATCTTTATCAAGTAATTAGGGCGTGCTTAAACATGTTATTTGCATTACCAAAAACCTGTTTAAGCATATAATGAAGCTGACCTGTTTTCATGATTACTGGGTGTTCAATTAGGTCATCATCATGTAACAAACTTTACATAGGTCAATGTGTTTTTTTATTTTAAAAGATCAAAAATTAGGTTTATCAAAAACAAAAAGTTGACTACACCACCAACAAACTATTTATAGTGATTCTTATAAATTACTTAGTGCTCATTTACTAGTAAATATTACATTGACTTATTTTTAGTTTATGTGCCAATTCTGACCTATTGATTAGGTCAATGGATCTTATTTTTTTTCACACACGCAGCATTTTTCTTACTGATAAACAACACACTTAGTTGTTTATTTAATGTGTGTTTATTTTAGTCATTTTCCATATTAACGACCCTTCTCTTCAAATTTGCTAAATATTCTTGTTGTTGAAACATCTAAAGGCATATAAATAATTAAAGGTTAACTAATTGAACTTCTTATAGAGATTTAAAAGTGCATAGAAATTTGAAACATCAATGGCAAAAGGTATCATTTATGTGTGTATGATTACCGTTACTGAAATGCAGAAGAAGATGGTATTAATGGAGGAAAAACAAAGGAAGAAAAGTAGACTGGTATTGCAGGAAATAATCATTGGCAAGAGCGTCTTCACCTTTTTCTTTTTAGTTTCTTTTGGTTTGACATTGTAATTTAATGAAGGAAAGAACAAAGCTCATCACACTTTGTAATATTTTAAAATTTATATTTAATTATTTGATTTATCTGATTAGTCGGATACAGACTATTTGAACTGCAGATTAGATGAGTCATTCAAGTTGCAAATTTATATTAGGCAATTTTTTTAAAAGAAATTATTTTATTTTTGAATAATTAAAATAAATATTTCAAATTTTTTAAAAAACCACATTTATTATTTTAATAATTACTTTTATAATGAACTATAATTTTATATAATTATTATTAAATTTTAAAAAATATCATACCTCAAATAAAATTTAAAATTTAAAACGTTCATATAAATTTATAAATATTAAAACAGAATTTTCCATTAAGATAAAGTATCTATAAAATTATAATTCTTTATTCAAACTCAACTGTAATTATCCTTTTTTTAACTTTTATTTATCTAATATTACTTGATCATCTAATTCAACCTAACCATACTCTCAAATTTAGTTAGGATTTTTCTAGTAGTGTCCGATTAATTTTATTTGCTCAGACCTACTATCAAATTGTTATATATTATACTATTTTTTTATATAATATATATATATATATATATATATATATTAAATAAATAAAAGAGTAATTTTAGAAATAAAGTGATATTTTATACTTTCAAACGACTGATTTAATCATTAGCTTTTTCACAAATCTGTTGTGGCAATATATATAAATTTGGAGAACTGGTTTGACGAAAAGTTAACAACACGACGATGCTTAAAGTACAATGAATAGAATCCTTGGGAAAAAAAGATAAAAAAAAAAAAAAAAAACCATTGAAAAAAAAAAAAAAAAAAAAAAAAAAAACACAACCTAACTCATTAAAAATAGTTAATGGAAGCAAAACTTCTATAGAATTCTAGAAGAGGCAACCTGGGATGAGCCAGGCCATTCCAATAATACATTCTTCTTTTTTTTAATTATTTGCAAACGAAAGTACTAGCTTTTTTTATACTTCATTTTTAATTGGTTAGATTTTTTTATGAGCATTTTTAATTGATTAATGATATTAAAACTTTTAGATCATATAATTTTATTAAGCTTCGGAACTATTTCTTTACTTTGACTACTTAAATATTAACTATTGGATACACTCTTCTTTAAGCAAGAAAAACATTCACAAAATATTAATAATGACATATTTTTAATAAGATTGACATGCAATAAAAGAATATCGGTAATAGAAGTAAAAAATAAAAGTTGTGTGGCAACTAAACCAAAGTCTTGAAATTAAACCATGAAAAAAAAAAAAACATATATCAACTCTATGTCTATTAATGAGTCTATCTAGTCTATATTTTGTAGATTCTTTTTCCCACAGAAAGCTATCATTTATATATAGAAATGTGATAATGTGTTAACTGTTTGTTGATTTGAATTTGTTTTAAGATTTACTTCTCGAGTCTTCAATTAATTTTTTATTCTTTTGATGTTTGTAAACCTTTGCTTTTGTAGGACTGATTGAGTTTATTTAATTATTGTTAACAATTTTAATAGGTCTACTATTTTTATATTAATTATTTCTTTTCAACTTTTTAAATATTTTTTCAACACTAATTTTATGACTAATTTTAATAAAATAAAAACACCACAAATTTTTCATCACAGTTTATATTTTGTATAATGAGTATTGCTTCCCAATAACTTGTTTTCATTTTCATTGCACGAAATCAAATCCAAAAGTTAATTTCAAGAAAATTGTTTTATCACCAAGTTTTTAAATTCGAAACACAGAACTATGAAAAAGACAAGTTTTCACCCCCTTTTTTAAGTTCCAATAACAGGGAATATTTGAGTTAGAGATGATGAACAATATAGTACCCCCTCCAAATTTTATTTTTATTAATATTTTACTATTCAACCTTTAAATGTTCTGTTGCTTTCAATAAAATTTCATTTTTATTGAAAATTTATATTCAGAGGCAGACAACAACTGAAAAAAATAAAAATAAAAACTAAGGCATGCTATAACAATATAATAATAATAATAACATAAAGGAATAAGCCAAATTGAATTTGAAAAAACTGAACATTTAGTTAAATTCCTGTGTCTTATCAATGACCCCTTTGAATTATCAAAGTGTCAACCATAATCCGGTTAGTCAGTTACTCTTCTCATTCATTCATTCATTTATGCACTTTCTCTCTTCAGCTCCCAATAATATAAATACTGAGAAGTAGCGAACCGTTTTCCATTCATTTTTTCTCAACCCTCACACCAAAACACAACACCGTTGAAGAATCTGATGCACTCCATATATCACTTAACACAAATTTTCTAGTTCATAGATATATAGATATATAGTGGAGGCTGAACCAACAACATTTGTGGGGCTCTTCAACCATGGCAGATGATCAATTTCAGGCAAGTGGGAACTGGTGGGACACCGCAAGGAACGTCAGGTATGAAAGCGGAGCCTCACACTCTTCTTCCTCTGCCATCACCAACATAGGCAACTTTGGTTGGCAAGCTTCAGATATGGCAGAAATGAAGCCAAGGTCTTCCATGGATTCTTCTTCTGTGGCTTTTCATGACTCCCAGAATAAGCTTCAACCCCAGGATTCTTCAACTTCCACTAACCCCAACTTGCATATCGTGGATCTAGGCCTGTCATCCCAAGCCATGGATTGGAATCAAGCATCTTTGTTGTAAGTGCATGCAGTCTGTGTAAAGTTCAACACAATCAAACCAACCCACTAAAAAAGAAGATGGTTTTCGTCTCTTTGTTACTTTTTGATCTATATAGCAGATATAAAGAAAAAGGCTTTTATTCTTGTTATTTTTTTTATTTTTTTTTTTAACTTTGCAATTTAGCATGATAGAATTGAGTAAATGGTTTATCAATCTTCAAGGGATGTATATTTGACTTTTTTTGTTGTGTTTGTTGGATGGTGATAGACGAGGAGAGAAGGCTACCGAGAATAGTTTCAGATCGATGTTGCAAGAGAATTTGAGCTCACCGAGAACAAATTTTCAGCAAGAAACTGGGGTGGAGTTGTCTCAGCAAGTTCAATGGAGGTCAGAGAAGATGTTCTCTGCAGAGTCTTCAAGCAATGAGTTCAAGCAAGTGAATAGAGGCTTCTCCTTGGATCAAAGCAAGTTCAGTCCACAATATAGCTCTGGGGACAGCACAGTGACAAGCCAAGGGTTACCCTCTTCTAACTTTCAGATGGATTCCTCAGCCTTATATGGGACCCCTTCAATATTGCAAGGACTATTGGGACCTGATCACAATAACCAACCTCAACAACAACCTTCTTCCTTTGAGAACCGCTCCATGAGTTTTCCATACCCAACAGCCTATGGATTAAACTCTAATAATGACCTGGTCCCTTCTTGGTCCAAAGTTCCTCAGTTCTTGAGAGGTTCACCTCCAAAACAACCACCCAATAACCACTTGCATTTCACTAACAACGCACCCTTCTGGAACGCTTCTGAGGCTGCAAACTTCAAAGATGTTCGTTCCAGCTTCTTCCCTTCATTGCAACCACCCTTCTCCACGCCAAATTTTGAAGTACAGTCAAAGGTACCATTGCTGTATACTACTACAAAACATGACAACATAGATTTTTAAAAACATCATATACGTATACAAAGTTGTAAAATTTATTGATACATGTGTATAGATTATCTATAGAATAGAACCTTATTAATCAGCTATTAGGGTTTAATTGAAGAACTGCATTGGATGTGGTGTTAGGTTTAGATTTAATTGACATAGCCATGGTTTTAATTTGCAGAATATATCTGAAGTTAGGGAGGCTGGTACTGTGGGAAAGAAAAGTGGGAATGAGCCAGCACCCAAAAGGACCCGTAACGAAACACCATCTCCTATGCCAGCTTTTAAGGTACAATAAGTGCAACTAACCTTTTAACAAGAAGGGAAAAAGCTTTAAACTTTTTATCTTTATCTTTATTTCTTTCCTTTGAATCCATAAACACGGATGTGAACCTGTAATTCTACTTTCTTGCCTCTTAGGTGAGAAAAGAGAAGATGGGGGACAGAATCACTGCACTCCAACAATTGGTGTCGCCTTTCGGAAAGGTGGGCTTCCAATAAAATGATCTAAGTGAATGATCATTTCATTTGTGAATCTATGTGATATAATAAGTGCTGATAAGGAAAATAAATTAATGATCATAGCAGTTTTGATAATACTGGTTTATTGTTACTGATAAAAGATTAAAAATCTGTTGTATGTTGTGTCAGACTGATACAGCCTCAGTGCTCTCTGAAGCCATTGAATACATCAAATTCCTCCACGAACAGGTCACTGTAAGTCCCATAACCCATTAAGATATTCTTATTAAAAAAATAGAAATAATGGCAAGACTTCATCTTATAGCTATATTTTTTTCGTTTTTCTTTTTCTACAGGCCTTAAGTACACCGTATATGAAAAGTGGAGCTCAAATACAGATTCAACAGGTACATACGTACATAAAGATACTACAATTAATCTGTTATTTTTTTCTTTGAATCTCCAATTAAATAGTGATAGCTAGTATTGAACCCTCTTTTAAATATCAATTTCCTCTCCTAGATTTCACTTTAGTTAGAATCCTGATATTTTTAACGTCCTTGTTATAGTTTTTCTTCACTCATCACAGACCTTCAATACATGTAAGCATTGGAAATTCCTCAGTTTGCATAAACTTTGTCTAATAGAAGTTAAATTATTTGTATAAGTATCATTATGAACTATTATACTAAATATTTATTGTAAATATCTCAAATATATATACTGATAAAGTTATTATTTAGTTAAACTGTTGATCGAATAATTTTATAAACATATCATATACTTTATCTTTCTTTTCATTATGCATTTCATCTTTACATCTTTCACCTCTTATCTCATCAATTATTATATCTATTATGTTTTTCTTCTTTTTTGTTCTTACATGTTTTATATCCACCGTAATGTTGAATCATTGATATATGATATGTTTTTGCATAATGCACTCATTGTACAAGACTTTTTTTGTCTCTCTCTTCTCTTGAAAGATTTGATATATATGTTAGAAGGAATGAAAAAGAGGGTAAAGAAGAAATAATGTGAAATAAGCTTTACTCTAATTGGAAGGAAAAGGAAAGCGATAGGAAAGGGCTATAAGATGCAGATTTGATTCTCAGGCACTGATGCTGATAACCTTTTTCCAAATTTGGCAAATTATAATGCATTTTTTTTGCCTTTTGATGCAGAATTCTGGTAAATGTAAGGAAACTGAGGGTCCAAAGCAGGATCTTAGAAGCCGAGGGCTATGCTTGGTGCCTGTTTCGAGCACATTTCCAGTAACTCATGAAACCACAGTGGATTTTTGGACGCCAACATTCGGAGGAGCTTCCAGATAACAATAATAATAAGGGTAAAATGTGTTTTAAGTCTTAAATTTTTTGATCAAAACTGTTTTATACCATATTTTTTAAGAATGATTGCGGTCTTTGTGTTTTTATAATTGATGAATTTCATCTTCTTTGTGAAACCTATATATGGTACCAAATGAGGGATGAAATTCAGTAATTATAAAAGTTACAAGAACCAATATTTGATGGAAATTAAAGAAGTTAAAACACATTTTGCCCTAATAATTATAATAATATAGATGGATGGAGAGTTGGGACACGGAACCAATATCCTGCAAGTAGGTAGCTAGGACATGCATGTACCTTGTCACACACCTGGCCAAGTTGGGAATGATATGATGAAAGAAAAGAGAAACAAAGAAAGAGGACACGGAAGCCCACATTAATATGTAAAGGTTGTTAGTTCTGCTGGAGTGTGGAAAAGATGTATAAAAAAAGAGACGGGGGAAAATGTGTTTGAAAGAGAAAGAAAGGGAAATGACCCTTCAAAAGATAGCCATTGTTGGACCAACTACATTCAGAATTATGCAGTGTTTGGGAAATATTGGGACCATTTGGGAGCAGAATAAGTTGTTGTAATAATTGAAGAATTGTGCTTAGAAAAGTGGGATTAATTAAGCATGACAAAAATGCTGAATATATACAAAATTCTTACTTCCAAGACTAAACAAGAGGGAGAAATTGTTGTTAGCAGAGATAAAGGAGCTTTATTATTTCTTGTTGCTATATTGTGAATAGAGCTGGCACTACCTACCTTTAACTCAAGAGAAAAGGAATTTAATTGAGAGAATCATTGAAGTATAGAACAGAAGAGTGAGTGAAGGGATGCGTCATTTGATTGGAAACCTCACTTTTTATTTGTTTATGTCTTTGGAATAAGTAAGTGGAAGTCAGAAGGTGGCCCACACTCCCCCTTTTAGGGTTTTAAATTTTTTTCAAATCAAATGTTTATTTTTCAGAAAGATTAATTAGATATTTATGTGTTGAAGATGCTTTTTCACATGCTTTTGTGCTTTATACCGAATGGCCACATAGATGGCCTTCCATTGGAAGTATGTGTAGAAAGAAGAAGAAATTAATAAATATTTATATCCTCTTGGGACTTCTGGATTAGCACTTATAGGACCTCATTTTGAATGCACTATGTGCCCGTCATTATCTACTTCTTCTTTCTACCAAAAATCAACATGACCCCGCAAAATTTCAAAATCAACGTACATATAAATCAATATTTATATGTACCTTAGGTTTAAAGAGAAAGGACACTTTCTACTTAGAATCACCCCTAAAGCTTAGTTGCTTAGGGCATGTTGGTTCTATTTTATAATCAATTCTTTCCATTATCTACACATCCCTATAACTAAAGTTAATTTAAACACACATCTTAATTAGGTTTCACCTAAACTAATTTTATTAAAACCAATCATGATGTCTAACTTTCAACCAAAACAGGAACTTAGTTTAGCTCATCTATGACAGTATGGTTGGTCCAGTGCACTTTTTTACTTATAAAGTTACAGATAACCCAGTGTTATTCTTCCTTTTCTTGTATTATATTTAACAAAACAACAAAGAGTCTTACCAAGAACAGTGACAAAACAGCAGAAAGAAGAGAATAAGATACCATTGTCTTGAGATTTAAAATCTACATGATTGGTATATCTTTAAACCCAGCAACTTTTGTTAGGGTTTTGCAGCTATTGGCCAGAGATATTTCAAACGGTTTTATTCTGGTCCAGGTGGATGGTGCTCTTCTGATTAGAACTACTTAACTAAATCTTACTTTCTACCTTCTCTAGCAAGATCTGCACATAGACTACGGAAAGATGGAGCATCATAGCATTTTAATCATTATCATGTTAAACTAAGTTAATATTAGCCTATCATGCAACTCCACGCTATACTTTATAAGCCTTAATTACTTTCAACAAAATTTGTCTCCATCATGAAATTGTCATGTGTGATTCGTTACCTGTATAGTATTCCAATGAAGGAATAACAGAAATAATTTTTTGACAGTATAATACCTTGGCACCTTTTCTTCTTTCTTTAACCGATAACAAAATTCGTTTAATTGTTTATAATAGTCCATGTCGCATAATTCTATAACATGATTGTTAATCAACGAAAGTCATTGATACCAAAGTTTGTATATAAAATGGGAAGGAATATAATCATCAAATTATTTTAGTGTATGTATATATCAACAACTGTCTAAGGATTCCACAATTTCTAACTCTGTATAAAAATTATTACGTTGGTTTTGAAAATTGTAGAAGCAAAGATGATGAGAAGAGGGAGGTTGATGAGGTTAATTATGTGCGACATATTGCATGATAAGACTGTATAATATAACAAGAGTTGTATAAAGATTCCATTCCAAGTTTGTTTTCTGCGCGTCATGTGTAAATGTCAGGTTTGTTCATCATGCTTGAAAATGACCGTCTCATCGGAATCCAAAAAAATGAAGTTGCTGCTGAAATTCATGAGTGTGGCTAGCTTAGCTAGTTGAGAAAAGATATGAGGGCAGACACTTTTTGTCATGAAATGATGGAACAAGATGCTGCAAAGCCAGAGTTAGAAACCCGTTGATGCATACTAATGATAGGAAGGGAAAAAGAAGATTAGAGCAAAGTGGACCAAAACCAAAACACCAAAAATATCTCTATATCACATGACACTGGATTTCTTTCACAACAAAGACAAAGGACCACCAGTGTTCTTCTCTCATCGAAATATTTCTTTCCATACATGACTCGTCATTTTTTTTTTTCTCCATGAAATACATACGTATTGTTTTTTTCTTTCATTTTGTGTAAAATTGTGGAAAAGAAACAAAGAAATCAACGAGAATGAAACTGAAAGAATTAGTGGGGAATGGGATAAGATGCCAATTTACACGTCGTAATCTTGTCAAATCACTTTCAACAAAGAATTTAAGAAGGCTAATTTATCTTTAATATAACACAAACCGACAAAATATTTATTGTAGTGTTTTATACTCTGGCATAGATAAAGATATCAAACGAACAAAAAGAACTTTTCTTTCACGTGAATTTAAGAAAAAATATATAGAGTACTTTCAAATTTTACTATGAATGCTACTTTTCTGATCTCTTAGCTCGAACAAATTGTTTGTTGTATAATAAAACCGATTGTGAACTCAAACTTGTCGTTGCAATATTCATGTGCTTAACGTGGTAATACAAAAGATGGGAACAAATAGTGTTTAGCCTAACACGAAAGAACAAGTCTGACAGACAGAGACAAACTTTCATCATTCAACAAATTCCAACATCCACTACAACATGCAACGCAACACTCATACAACGCATTTCCTTTACGATAATGAGAAGAAACAAAAAATTACTTGCAAGCACAGAAAAATAAAGCTCAATATATTTCAAGACTAAAAAATGGGTGATGATTTTCAAGCAATACTTTGGTATGGTTTAACAATAGTAGTAGTATGTCTATATATGAAGGCATTATTAAGCAGCTTGCTTGAGCTTCTTTGTGATGGCTGCAATGTACTTCCCTTGATGGAATGCTTGCTCCAACTCAAGCTCAGTTGGCCGTCTTGAGCCGTCACCGGCATAAGTTCCGGCACCGTATGGACTTCCACCTTTCACATTCTCCATCTCAAACATGCCTGCGCCGAATGTGTAACCGATTGGAACGAATATCATTCCATGATGAACCAGCTGAGTGATAGCAGTGAGCCTGTCATGGATTCAACAAGCTTCAACATGTTAGTATCTGATTCATCTTGGTAATGGAGAAGGAAACCAAGGGTAAGAGGGTGCATACGCTGTAGTCTCTTGGCCACCACCTTGTGAACCGGTGCTGTAGAAGATTCCAGCAGGTTTTCCTGCTAGCTGTTGTGCTCTCCATAAACCTCCAGTAGCATCTAGAAAGGCTTTAAATTGAGCAGCCATCATTCCGAACCTTGTTGGGAAGCCGAACACGAAGCCGTCAGCCTCAGAGAGTTCATTTGGGCTAATGACTGGTACATCGCTCTTGGGGGGGGCACTCATCTTACCAAGCACCTCCTTGGGCAGTGTCTCAGGTACCTGTTCACAGTTTCATCAAAGACAGCAAGTTGTATTAAAAAAAAATTCCTTTTACAATCTTCACTGACAGAAAAAAAATCAGCAAGAATGAATTTGGGAGCAGAGTTTTGTTCCAAGAGACTGCAGAGTATACAAAAGTTAATCACAAAAGAATTATTTGCATACTGAAGGAATGAGAGACTCTTGCTATCTTGAAACAACAGTAGAGCCATAGAACTAGAAGAGAAAATTAATAAGGATAATTATCTGAAAGTACATGGTGAAAAACTTATTCATATGCACTTGTAGGAAAAACTGATTTTAACTTCTAGTTTTTACTTATAAGAGAAACTTATTTATTTCTTCTTATTGTTTTTTTAAATAAATGTTTGAGAAGAAGTTTATTCAAAAACAAGTGCTTATTTTCTTCATGTAGCAGTTCAAAGGCAAGCACAAGAATGTTGAATTGAAAACAAAAAATATCAAAATAACAGAGCAATAGGTGATACACAAGTAACTAGTTTTTATTTCTTAATCAGCTGTTTTGTTCCAGAGGAATGAGCCTTAACTCTGGAACTGATGTTGCTCTCCATTTGTAATTTCATGCTATGAAGGTGAAAATAACAGTGCAATAGGTTATTTATTTTTACTGCATTTATTTGCTCTAAAGAGGATTGAGCCTTAGCTCTAGAGCTGATGTTGCTCCCGATTTGTAAATTCATGCCATGACACAATAAGGAAATGTAAATTATGAAACATAAATACATGCCTGCCATAATTTTGCTTCAACACCTTCCACAGAAGAAGCCCCTTTCTTTATTTCTTCTGCCAGTTTCTCAACATGTCCATACATGGAATAGTAACTGTCAAAGCAAGAAAACTATATTGTAATTAAAGCTACCAGAAACATGTTCAGTAATTCAATTCATTAATGAAATAGAATTCTTGTGGACAATAAAAAGAAAGGAACTACGCATCAACAAACATGTAGCAAGGAGGATAAACACAAAAGGTTAAAGTGACCAATATAATAGAATATTTATATAAAAGCAAGACTGCATAAGATTACAGAAAATATTGCTATATTTTCCAATCATTTTAGATGGATCTTATGCAAGAATATAAATTGCGCAGTAGTCAATATCCAAACACCCAATTCCTCAATTACTTGTAGAAAGTTCATGTGTAATATAAGATTTCCAATTTTCACCAACAATCAAACACTTGAATTTTGGTTCTCTGGAAAATACAGCCTACTTCTTTTTGTTTATTAACTTGGAAACATAAATCCCATATCCTTAGTTGACCAAGTAGTCGAGATTGATTCAATTTAGAAACTGTTGTAATGAAAGTTATTTATCATCACGGCTTGCATTGTTGCACATGCAGCAGGAACTTCTGACATGAACTCCACTCATGCCTGTGGAAATTGAACTAAAAAACAACTAGGAAGGTCACTGAGAAATTATCAAACGTAGAAAAGACAACAGGACCTTCAATGAAAACATCATGGTGAAACAAATCATGGGATCGAAAGACCAACCATGAGAACCAGAACACATGTGGCAAAGCCTCTTTAGAAGTTAGAACAGGGCCCAAACGATTGTACAGCAGAGAGAAAATTATGATCCTCAGTCAACATTGAAAACATTAGAGAATCACAATGCACTATAGTCAGGCTATTAAATATTAACCAGTACATATTCTAGCAAGAAGTGAAATCGTTGATCTGAAAATCAATTGCTTCTTAGTTTCCTTCTGTTTTCCATTTCCTTCATTTTAAATTAGGTGCCAATTTCACCAGTTGGCATAAGCAAATATTTAGAACACCAATTTACTGTTTTGTACTAGCTATCCTTTCCCTCCTTCGATAGCAACTATTACCAAAGTGATAACTGAATAAACTAATCTCAGAGAAAACTTACAGAGCAATAGAAAAGCCAATTTATTATCTGATTTTTTTCATCTCATATGGATATATTTATCCTTTTAATAAAAATAGCAGCTAGATGGGTGAAAAAACAAAAGAGCCAAAAGCACATCTTATGTAGATTTCTGTAGATGTAGATGTTGGGTATTTATGCACAAGCTTATGCATGTATGTTCATGAGTAACTATTGTTTTAGTATTACTTGTGACACAAATTAACTATTGGTTTATACTTCAGGATTTCAATGAGAGATCTCAAAAGCCATACTGATCAATTATTCACTTGATTCATTCTCTCAATTTTACAAGTTGCCTACAAATAATAACAATTTTGATACTGCCTTCAAATTAGAAAATTTGAGATGTTCAGTGTTCACACATATTGCAACTGTGCGAACAAAATCTTGTCTGATGTGATTTTTGTTGAGTATCACAAGAGAAAGATTAAATCATAATATTTACAATTTTTTAACTCAACCATACTTCTAAGATTGATGAGCGTGGAAATGTTCATTTTAAAGCGAATCATCAATTCTTCAACAGCAATCTAACTAAAAACAACATAATTTATATTCTTCTCTTTGAGGGTGATCAGTACATTCTATACACATCTTATTTCCATGTTCAACATTTCTTTTATCAGTAAAATTCAAATACATAATCAGATAAATGAAAACAAGGAAAAAACAGCTTTTCTGCACAATATGATGCTGATTACCACCAAACAAAAGGCACAACAATTCAAACAACAAAAGCAACAAGATAACAAACTCACAAAAGGGATTCTGTGACACCAACGCCATTCTGCCAACAACCCCAAAACTAAGCAATCAAACCAAAACAAACCAATTCCCTTCACATAGCACACAGACCACGCTCAAAACAACAATGCATCAGATCGAAGAAAGCCGTGACACCCCCAGATCTTCAACGGGCATTCGAAAGGCCCAAAATTTAAGAATCCCGTTGGAGAGTGAAGAAAACCCAGAAAACGAAATCTCATCTTGATGATCATAAATGACAAAACAAGGGACAAAGAAAAGAAAGGAGGTAAAAAAAAAACAACAACAACACTAACGACAACGACAGTACAAACTCAGGAATTAATGAAGATAAACAAAAGCTTAAGATAAATTAAAAATGGTTATTATAAAAGAAAAGGGTGTAAAGGGGCATACACAATATAAACTTTGACAGCCATTGAAGTCTTGCAAGGTCTCCGAGTGTCTTTCTCTGTGTTCAGTTTTGTTACCTAAACAAGAGCACTAATGTTGACGACAGAAAATGCAAAGCAAGCACTATATATAAATATTATATATATATATATATATATATTATATTATATGATAAGATGATGTGTACTTACACATTGGATTGATTAGCTTGGGAGCATAATAATTAAATTTAATTAGTGGGTAATTTTGTTGATTTGCTTTATGGCTTTGCCTTTTTATACGTTTGGTAGGTGAAATAACACCGTTGTCTACAACATGATTAATGATGATAGGATGGTGTCACGCACATCATCATCATCATCATGCTTTTCGTGAACTAATGCAGTTCCTCTAGAAGCTGTCAAATTTTTAACTTTTATTACGTCATTTCTCATTAAGTAAACAAAGTATTTTATTTGATCTTTTTATCTTCTCTTATCCCATTTTTCACTCTGCTTTTTTTCTTCTAAGTTACATATATTATATATCAGTAATAACGAATCATAAGATTATAATGATTAAAAATTTGTTTTTTTATTTAAATTTGAAATAATTACACCCAAATTAGTTTTCTTATCTGTCTCTCAAAAAATATATATACATTTTTGTAAAATAAATATAGCAATACTTTTGTCAAATAAATGATCTAGCTCAAGCTCAAGTGATTTTCAATTTGAAAATGTCTACAAAGGCAAAAAGTAAGGAAATTTAAACAACTAATCAGAACGGTTCTAATTCGTGTGATTAAAAATATTTAATTGAAAGATTTGAAAAAATATCTTTCTCAAGAATTGAGTGAAATCAAACGTGCACTTAAGATGCGGTTTGAATGAATTCATAGCAACTAAACGTTACGAAATTACCGTGGATTTGGTTGTAAAAAATAAATAATCACTTTTTGTTATGTTTGAAAAAGAGTTTAAGAAAGAAAATACATTTCTTAGAGCTAATGATTCCAAACATGTCTTAAGCATAGAGTTAATGATGGGATTTTTGAATGGCATTTGAATTAAGAAAAGCAATGAGTAATGTGGGGTAATTGAGAAAGGTGGGGTTGGTGAGATCAAAGGCGTTGAATTGGTTTGGTTGGTCTAATGTCATAAGGCGTGGTCATGGTTGTGAGTTGTGAATGTGATTGGGTCCACCAAGAGTATCATTTCATTTCTCATCAAAACAAATTATGCAAATTTAACTGTTTGCAGAATTTGCAGCAATTGCTGAATAAGGTTTATGACCTTTGACTTTGGTATGATTTTGTGTTTTCCATCGACAAAAGGAATTACATGACACGTCACACACTTTTCTTAAGTATTTCATAACTATGTCATGAATTTTTCAGAAAAAAACAATGTTTAGTTTAGCTTTTCTTAGGTTGATACATAGAATTCTAAGATAATTCAGGAAAGAGATCAAAAGAGAAAGAGAATGGCTCATCAGTGGTCAATAAAATTATGAAACATTTACATTTAACTTTATTTTGTCTTCCAGATTTGGTTCAAGGTCTCAAAAAATGGTCCCTGGTCATCATATTGTAACCCTAGTGCCAGTTAAAACTCTGTGAACTCACCTAACCCTGAGTTACATTGATATATTTTCCATCAATGAACCTGAAAATGTACTTGTAGCATGATGAGTAACATCCTTTTGCATTATATAAAAATATGTTGAAATATTATATGATAATTGATAAGGTATGCAAGTGTTCAAGTGATTAAAAAGAAGCACCATGAAGGAAAAGATGGTTGTTTCTTTCCCTTCCCTTGCACAATCAGAAACCGACCATGGTGCCATTATTATTAGGGTTATTATTATGCACAACAAAGATTAAAATTGGCTTTTGCTTCACGGATTCAATGTCTGATCCAATTATGTTCAAACTTCAAACTCATAGGGTTGCTTCTTTATTAAGCTTACCAATTTGACCCTTTGGATATCTATCTACCAAAAGGAAAATTAATATCAGAGATTAATGGTAAAAAAACAAAACCGTTACAAAATATACAAGGAGTTGAACACTTATAATTCCCAAATTTTTAACAAATTTAGGGATGCTTTGTTTGGCTTTGAAATTTTGAAGAGAAAGGTGATATGAAGAACTGAAATTCAAATTGTCATTTTGGTCTCCACTCGATATGGGATTGGGAAGATTTAAGAAAGATAGCAAGTAGTTTATAATTTTTGAAAGGTAATTAATAAAAATTGTTTTTTAGATTTTATGTATTCAATCCTTTTTTATTAATTTCAATAAATATATGATAACTATTATTTTCTTCTTCCCTTGTTAAATTAAACAAAAAATCTTCATTATCTTTTAATAAAAGAAAATAAGGAATTTTTTTCTTTTCTTTCCTCTCACTAATATTTTGTTTGGATTAGAAAATGAATTTGAAGGAATAGATTTGAGAAAGTAAATTTGAGATAAAAGTTGAGTTGTTTGAATTAAAAAAATAATAATAAGATTTGAGTGAAATATTTATAAAAATTTGTTGGTGATGTGATGGGTGTGATTAACAAAATAATTTTTTAGTAAATAAAATTATAGTTAAAATTAAATATAATTAATTTGATGGATGTGATTAATAGATTATTATTATTTTAATTATAAGATTATTAATTATTTTAAAATAAAAAATTAAATTATTATTATTATTTTATTAATTTATTTTAATTATTATTATTTTATAATTTTATTTTTATTATTATAATTATTATTTATGATTTTATTATTATTTTTGTTTTTAACATATTAATAAATTATTGAATTAATTATATTAAAATTATAATAGAAATTTACTTTCTTCGCAAATTTGTTATAATCTGCAAAGTGCTAAAAAATATTGTACCAACTTTCTTTCCTTGATATTCGATTTTAATTTATTTTTTTATTCATTGAAATTGTAACTTTTTTTGACTTTCTTCCTTCACTACCTTTTCGGCTCTTCAACCAAACTTACCTTAAATCTATCTTTTTTTTTCTTCTGTTTCTTTTAATATATATATATATA